>Ga0233422_10000266_pt1 | contig 27321 bp, 25 predicted proteins | sample Watercolumn_Mata_2_FD_182724 | JGI IMG/M metagenome (GOLD analysis project Ga0233422, IMG submission 182724) | Freshwater microbial communities from Lake Matano, South Sulawesi, Indonesia - Watercolumn_Matano_2014_110_MG | ecosystem: Environmental > Aquatic > Freshwater > Lake | place...
ATAATATTGACTTATACCGCAGCAATATAAGCACTATAAATTAATTATGCAAATAAATTAGTGACTACAATTCTGGCGCATTTTTCACCTAACCGCCATCAGAATATAGAGTTAACTGATTTTTGTCCTGGAACTTCCGTTGCAGGTATCGATGATATTGAGTTTCCGGGTGCCGGATCGAAGGACGAGCGCCAGCAGTTCAGCCGGGCTGAGGGCTTCCTTTCCCGATCTGAGGAACCGCTCCCGCGGGCGGTTGTCGGGATCGATGTCGTGAATGCGCATGATTTTTCCTGCAAGGGGTCAGGAGTGGATGAATACGCTAAAGGTAAGTCGGAGCAGGCGATAAATGCAAATCGCACGGGCCTCTAGTGTCGTTTCAAGTCAAGAATGACGGAAAAACCCGAGGGTCAGCTGAGAAGCAAGGCCGATGGTGAAGTGCGGTTTCCAGATCGAAATCGCTATCGAAATCAAAATCGGTTTTTCTCTGCAAACGACGACGTGCCTGTGCCCGATCAAGTCTGTAAAACCTGCGATAGAATTGTTCTCGATTCCGTTTCCGGAACGTTTTCCTTCTACCAGTTATCATACTATTCGATTTCGATCCGGATTTCGATTTCGAGAAGATGAGAAGAAATGCAGCTTAGCACAGGCCACAATAATCATGCGTCATTTATTCTTTGACGTGACACTAGGACTTATAAGACCTATAAGTCCTAGTGGATAAAGAGGCAGGCCCTGCTCACGCGCGATGTGCCAGTCACTCGTTGCCGGTGGCTTTCGACCTGCTGTTGAACAGGTAGTAGTTGATGCTGTCGTTCAGGGCCTGAAGGCTTGCCTCGATGATGTTGGTCGAGACGCCGACCGTACCCCAGCTTTTCTGGCCGTCGCTGCTCTCGATGAGCACCCTCACCTTGGCACTTGTACCACTCTTCTCTTCAAGCACGCGCACCTTGTAGTCGATGAGCCTGATGGAGCGAATAGCCGGATAAAAGTGCAGCAGCACTTTGCGGAGGGCTTTGTCAAGGGCATTTACGGGGCCGTCGCCGTCCGCCACGGTCTGCTCGGTTTCATCGCCGACAAGCACTTTCATCACAGCCTGATCGACCGCTTTGATCTCCCGTCCGTTCTGGATAACCACCTTGGATTCGAGCACTTCGAAAAATGGCCTGAACTGGCCGAGTTCACGACGCAGGATCAGCTCGAACGAGGCTTCTGCCCCGTCGAACTGGTAGCCCTGGTGTTCAAGCTTTTTGACGTGGCTGACCAGGTTCTTGAAAAGTTCGCCTTTTTCTGGCAGCGTGATGCCAAGCTCCTGCGCCTTGTAGCGGATGTTGCTTTGCCCGGCCAGCTCGGAGATCAGCACGCGCTGACGGTTGCCGACAAGCGCCGGATCGATGTGCTCGTAAAGCGAACTCTCCTTCATGACCGCGCTGACATGTATGCCCCCCTTGTGCGCGAAGGCCGATTTGCCGACGAAGGGCGCTTTGGTGTCGGGCGGGAGGTTCAGGATTTCAAACACAAACTTGGACATCGAGGTCAGCGACTTCATATCCTGAATATGGCTGAACTCTTCGCCGAGCTTGAGCATGAGGTTCGGCACAATGCTCACCAGATTGGCGTTACCGCAACGTTCGCCTATGCCATTCATTGTGCCCTGCACCTGTGTGGCTCCAGCCCTGACGGCCTCGATGGAGTTGGCCACGGCAAGGTCACCGTCATTGTGAGCATGGATGCCTACCGGTACCGGTACAATCTCTCTTATCCGTCTGACAATGCCGGCCACTTCGTGAGGAAGCGAACCTCCGTTGGTGTCACAGAGAATGACCCTGCTTGCTCCGGCAGCAACTGCCGCATCCAGCATCCTTTCGGCAAAGGCAGAGTTGTCTTTCCAGCCGTCGAAAAAGTGCTCGGCATCGAAAAAGACTTCGCGGCCCTGTTCGACGAGGAACCGAAGCGACCGGTGGATCAGATCGGCATTTTCCTCGTCGGAGATGCCGAGTCCTTTGGAGGAGTGTGCTTTCCAGGTTTTTCCGAAAATAGTGATGACCGGAGTTTCCGAACCGATCAGTCCGACAAGGTTGGGATCGTTTTCGATATTCGAAACTGATCGGGCCGTCGAGCCGAAGGAAGCAAGACGGGCATATGTGAGTTTGAGGTTTCTCGCTTTGAGGAAGAACTCTTCATCCTTGGGGTTGCTGCTTGGCCAGCCTCCCTCGATGAAGTCCACTCCGAACTCGTCGAGCCTTTCGGCGATCAGAAGCTTGTCCTGTACCGAAAGATTGATGTGTTCACCCTGCGTGCCGTCACGCAGGGTGGTGTCATACAGTTCAATTACCATGCTGTTGCTTATGCCTCACTCGATGCCATGAGGTTGTTTTTCCTTGCGTATTCAAAGATGCCGCCAGCCTGTACGATATTGACAACATCACCAAGCGGCCTAAGCTCCCAGGTGACATTCTGCGTGAGGTTGGTCAGTGTGTTGTTTGCCATGTCGAGCGACAGCTCATCACCCGTCATGACCAATTTGTTGAGCGGCTGCGGCGTCTCGAAGGGAATGACAAAACCGCCGTCCACGCAGTTGCGGTAGAAAATCCGTGCGTAGGATTCGGCGATGATCGCTCTGGCTCCCGCAACCTTCAGCGCGAAGGGGGCGTGTTCTCTCGACGAACCGCAGCCGAAGTTCGGCCCGGCGATAATGATCGAGTACGGCGAGGCGAAATCACCCTCATCGACGAACGGAACGCCCCCCTCAGGAAGTCCCGCCTGGTCGATCGGAACACCGGAGAGCGCGTATTTGCCGTACATTTTCACCTCTTCGGGATCGGAGAGGCTGTAGACGAGGTGCTCGGCGGGAATGATCTGGTCGGTATCAATATTCTTGCCGAGGACGTAGGCTTTGCCTTGTATGATGGTTTCCATGATTCTGTGTTCTCCTTGTCAGTTTCTGCATTCGATCAGAGGAAATCTCTCGGATCGGTGAGTTTGCCCGTCACAGCCGATGCTGCCGCGGTCAGCGGGGAGGCCAGATAGACGCCCGCGAACTTGCTGCCCATGCGACCGGGGAAGTTGCGGTTTGTGGTCGAAACCACGACGTCGTTGTCCACCGAGCGTCCGACGGTGTCCGATGGTCCGCCGAGACAGGCCGCGCATGAGGGCAGGGCGATATTGCAGCCGGCTTCTTCGAAAATCTGCCTCAGTGTCTGGCCTTCCCAGGTTTCGGTCGAGAGCTGCGATGCCACAAGCACGGTCGCTGGCACGATGTTGGTCGTTACGGCTACCTTTTTGCCCTTCAGAATCTTTGCGGCGAGCCTGAAATCGGTCAGCTTGCCGCCGGTGCAGGAGCCGATGTACGATTTGGTGATCGGCGTGCCGGCCACGCTCCTGACGGTCGCCCGGTTGTCCGGGCTGTGCGGCTGGGCCACGACCGGTTCCATCTTCTCGACGTTGTAGCGGTACATGCTGTGGTACTGGGCGTCGGGATCGCTCGTGAAAATCTCGTACGGCTTGCTGGATCGTGCTTTCACGAAGGCCTCGGTCACGGCGTCCACAGCGATGATGCCATTCATACCGCCCGCCTCGATGGCCATATTGCAGAGCGTCATGCGCTCGTCCATCGAGAGTGAGTAGACCGCTTCACCATCGAACTCCATCGAGCGGTAGGTCGCACCGTCGGTGGTGATGTCGCCGAGTATCTGAAGGATCATATCCTTTGCCGTCAGGTATTCGGGCATCCGGCCCTCGAAGGTGAACTTCATCGAATCGGGCACCTTCTCCCAGAGCTTGCCGGTACCGAGGATGAAGGCTGCATCGGTGTTGCCTATGCCAGAACCGAACATGCCGAATGCGCCCGAGGTGCAGGTGTGCGAGTCGGTGCCGAAAAGCACCGTGCCGGGGAGGTTGAAGCCCTCTTCGGCGAGCGCCACATGGCAGACGCCGCGGTAGCGGTCGGTGTCTACATCATAATAGTTCGGCAGACCCTGCTCGGCGGCGAACTGGCGCAACAGGTCGATGTTGCGATGTGCATGTTCATTGGCCGTGAAGATGTAGTGGTCGGGGAGCACAACCACCTTTTCCGGATTCCACACTCTGGCGTCCGGGCCGAACTCCTGCCTGAAAATATCGAAGGTTGGCGGGCCGCAGACGTCGTGCGTCAGCAGAACATCGACATTGAGCCATACGCTCTGGCCGGGATCGACGAACTTGCGGTTCGCGGCCCTTGCAAAAATTTTCTGGGTTATCGTTTGTGCCATGATTTCAAAGATTCCGTTATCGGTATAAATCCTCTCTTTATTTCACTGAAGCGGGGTGCCTGAGCCGCCCTCTCCGAAAACCGGAAAAGCCGGAAGCTTGCAGAGCCCCGGCTTTTCTCGTTGCGGCTCATCGCCGCCTTTGCTCTGTTGTGTTTCTCTCGCTTCTTTCCGTCAAATTCGGGCGACGATGGCTGCCGTCATTTCCGTTGTCGAGCAGATCGCTTCGCCCGGCGCGGCGATGTCGCCCGTGCGGAAGCCCGCAGCAAGCGCACCTTCGATGGCGGCGTAGATATCGCCAGCCACTTCGGGCCTGTTGAAGCTGTTTTCAAACATCATGGCCACCGAGGCGATGGTCGCGATCGGGTTGGCCCTGTTCTGACCTGCGATGTCCGGAGCGCTGCCGTGAATCGGTTCGTAGAGTGCGTGTTCCGAACCGATACTTGCCGACGGCAACATGCCGAGGCTGCCGGTGATCATGCCGGAGATATCGCTCAGGATATCGCCGAAGATGTTGCCGGTCACGATCACCTCGAACTGCTTCGGATTGCGCACCACCTGCATGGCAGCGTTGTCCACATACATGTCCACCAGCTCGATCTCCGGGAAATCCTGGTGCACTTCGTGCACGATGTTGCGCCAGAATTGCGAAACTTCGAGCACGTTGGCCTTGTCGATCGAGGTTACCTTTGCGTTGCCGCGCTTCTGGGCGTATTCAAATGCCAGCCGCGCGATGCGCTCGACCTCGTAACGCTCGTAAACCATCGTGTTCCAGCCGTGATTCTCGTCGTAACCTCTCGGCTGACCGAAATAGATGCCGCCGGTCAGCTCACGGAAGACCATGAAATCGGTGCCCTGAACCACTTCGGCCTTGAGGGTCGATGAGGCCACGAGGGCGTCGTACACCTTGGCAGGACGCAGGTTCGCGAACAGGCCAAGCTCCTTTCGGAGTTTCAGCAGGGCCGCTTCGGGCTTCTTGTCGTGCGGCAGGTTTTCCCATTTGTAGCCGCCGACCGCGCCGAGCAGCACGGCGTCGCAGTTTTTGCAAGCTTCGAGGGTTTCGTCGGTCAGCATGGAACCATGCACATCGTAGGATGCGCCGCCGAAGAGGTGCTCCTCAACCTCAACCTCAAAGCCGTGCTTTTTCGAGACAGCGTTGAGCACCTCAAGCGCCCCCTTCACCACTTCAGGGCCGATGCCGTCGCCGGGAATGGATACAATCTTGTACATCTTCCTCCCGCTCATTTCTTTTTCAGCCAGCTCATCATGCCGCGCAGCTTCTCGCCGACAACCTCGATGGGATGGTTGCGGTTGCTCTCGCGCAGCTCGTTCATCTTCTTGTAACCGGAGTTGCATTCGTCGATGAACTCTTTTGCGAAGCGGCCATCCTGCACCTCTTCGAGAATCTTTTTCATCTCGGCTTTCGCGGCAGCGGCAACAACGCGAGGTCCGCGGGTCATGCCACCATATTCAGCGGTGTCGCTGACCGAGTAGTTCATGCGTGACAGTCCGCCTTCGTAGTAGAGATCGACGATGAGTTTCAGCTCGTGCATACACTCGAAGTAAGCCAGTTCAGGTGGATAGCCCGCTTCCGTCAGGGTCTCGAAGCCGATCTTGATCAGCTCGGCTGAACCGCCGCAGAGCACGGCCTGCTCGCCGAAAAGGTCGGTCTCGGTTTCGTCCTTGAAGTTGGTCTCGATGACGCCAGCCTTGGTGCCTCCGATGCCTTTGGCCCACGCCAGCGCGATAGCCTTGGCATCACCGGTGGCGTCTTGGTGCACTGCGATGAGGCAGGGTACGCCGTTGCCTTCGGTGTAGGTGCGGCGAACGAGGTGGCCGGGGCTTTTCGGCGCGATCATGATGACATTCACGTCAGCCGGAGGCACGATCTGCTTGTAATGAATATTGAAGCCGTGTCCGAAAGCAAGCGTCGCGCCCGATTTCAGGTTCGGCGCAATTTCGTTGTCCCAAACGCTTTTCTGGGTCTGATCCGGCAGGAGCACCATGACAATATCGGCCCACCTGACCGCTTCCGTGACCGTGTCAACCTTCAGGCTGGCCTCACGCGCCTTGGCGCAGGAGGCGCTGTCGGTTTTGAGGCCGACGCAGACGTTCATGCCGCTGTCCTTCAGGTTCAGCGCATGAGCGTGGCCCTGGCTGCCGTAGCCGAGAATGGCAATATTCCTGTTCTGCAGTACCGCGAGATCGGCATCCTGCTCGTAATAGACGTTCATTGACATATTCGATATGCGTGTTGACTGGTTAGACGTACATAAAAAATTCAACTTTCACCGCGGTGTATGGCGACCGCGCCGGAGCGGGCGAGTTCACGGATGCCGAAAGGCCTGAAAAGGTCGATTGCCGTGTTGATCTTGTCCGGCGAACCAACGAACTCAATAGTAATGGATTTTTGCTTTATATCCACGACTTTTCCCTTAAAAACATTGGCCAGCTCGAAAATCTCGTGCTGGGTGGATTTGTTGAGTTTCAGGCTCAGAAGCAGCAGTTCCCGCTCCACGTGCGGCTGATGGGTCAGGTCGGTCACCTTGATCGTATCGATCAGACGGTTGAGCTGCTTGAGCACCTGGCTGATGATGCGGTCTTCGCCGCGGGTCACGATCGTCATGCGCGAGATTTCCGGGTCTTCGGTCTCGCCGATCGAGATGCTTTCGAGATTGAAGCCGCGCGCGCTGAACATGGCCGCGACCCGGTTCAGCGTGCCGAACTTGTTCTCGACCAGGACGGATATAAGATGTTTCATAATCGTTGCTTAAACCATTGTTTTCGGATTCAGCCGGGCCAGCAGCATGTCGGAAATCGAACCGCCTGCGGGCACCATTGGAAAAACCATATCCTTTCGGATAACCCTGAAATCGACCAGCACCGGCCCTTCATTATAGGCGAGCGCTTCGGTGATGGCTTTCCGTGCCGATTCGGGATTGCTGGCGCTCATCGCCTTGCAGCCGAAGGCTTCAGCGACTTTCACGAAATCGGGGTTGCTCGCTGCCAGGTCGGTGAAGGTGTACTTCTCCTGGTGGAACAGCTCCTGCCACTGGCGCACCATGCCGAGGTAGCTGTTGTTGATCAGGAAAATCTTGACCGGCAGCCTGTTGTAGACCGCCGTGACCAGCTCCTGGATGTTCATCATCAGGCCGCCGTCGCCGCTGAAAAGAACCACTGGCCGGTCGGTGACGCCGAACGCCGCGCCGATGGCCGACGGCAGGCCGAAACCCATCGTGCCGAGACCGCCGCTGGTGATGATCGAGCGCGGTTCGGTGAACTTGTAGTACTGCGACGTCCACATCTGGTGCTGTCCAACGTCGGTGACGACCACCGCATGGCCCCTGGTCTGCTTCGAGACCTCGTCGATGACGAACTCGGTCTTGAGCGAGTCCGGCTCGATGGTGTAGTCGAGCGGGCACTGCCTGCGCCACGCCTCGATCTCGTCAAGCCAGGCGCTGCGATCCTCCTTCGTTTTCGGCATCGCTTCGATCAGCGTGGCAAGGAAGTCCTTCGAGTCGCCGACCACCGGCAGATCGACCTTGATGTTCTTGTCCACGTTGGTCGGATCGATGTCGTTGTGGATCTTGTAGGCATGGGTGGCGAAGGTATCCACCTTGCCGGTGACGCGGTCGTCGAAGCGCGCGCCGACGGCGATCAGGAGGTCACAGTTGCTCACCGCCTGGTTGGCCCAGTAGGTGCCGTGCATACCGAGCATTCCCATCGACAGAGGATGGTCGCCGGGGAACGCGCCAAGCCCCTGCAGGGTCATGGTGACCGGAATCTGCTGATCGATGGCGATTTTGCGCAGCTCCTCCGAAGCATCGGCGCTGATGACGCCGCCGCCGACATAGAAGAGCGGGCGCATGGCTTTGGCGATCATTCTGGCCGCTTTCTGCACCTGGTTGGCGTGGCATTTTATGGTCGGTTTGAAGCCGCGGATATCGACGCTCTCGGGCCACTCGAAAACGCACTCGGTGTTGAGCACATCCTTGGGCATATCGACCAGCACCGGGCCGGGCCGTCCGTTGGTGGCGAGGAAAAAGGCCTTGCGGATGGTCGAGGCCAGCTCGCGCACATCCTTCACGAGGAAGTTGTGTTTGGTGATGGGCCGCGTGATGCCGACGATGTCCGCCTCCTGGAAAGCGTCGTTGCCGATGAGCGAACTCGGCACCTGGCCGGTGAAGACCACCAGCGGCGTGGAGTCCATGTAGGCGTTGGTGATGCCGGTGACCGTGTTGGTCGCGCCGGGGCCAGAGGTGACCAGCACCACGCCGGGCCTGCCGGTGGCGCGGGCGTAGCCCTCGGCCATGTGGGTTGCGCCCTGTTCATGGCGCACCAGAATGTGCTCGATATCCTCGACATCATGCAGGGTTTCGTAAACTTTCAGCAAAGCCCCGCCAGGGTAGCCGAAGATGTACTCGACCTTCTCACGCCTCAGACACTCGAAAAATATTTCGGATCCGATCAGTTTGTCTCCGTTGTTGTGCATGGTTCAATCCTGTTGATCGATGGCAAGGCGAGTCATCCGGAAGCGCGATGGTCTCGCCTCGTAGTCATTTCTGTTAAAAATCTGTTTTCAGCACCGCGCCGGTATTGGCCGATGTGACCATTCGGGCGTAACGCGCCAGGTACCCTTTTCTGATTTTCGGTTCGAACTCTGGCAAGGCTTTGATGCGCTTGCGGATGGTCTCGTCGTCGAGCGCCACCGTTATCGAACGCGCCGGAAGGTCGATGGTGATCATGTCGCCGCTCCGCAACGCGGCTATCGGCCCGCGGTCGGCAGCTTCGGGCGATACATGGCCGATACAGGCACCTCGTGAACCACCAGAAAAGCGTCCGTCAGTAATCAGGGCGACCGAGTCACCGAGGCCGCGGCCCATGATGGCGCTGGTGGGTGAGAGCATCTCGGGCATTCCGGGGCCGCCGCGCGGGCCTTCGTAGCGGATCACCACCACATCGCCGGACTTCACGTCACCTGTCATGATACCCGCGATGGCCTCATCCTGGCAGTCGTACACCTTTGCCGGGCCGGTGTGCTTCATCATCGATGGGCTGACCGCGCCGGTTTTCACAACCGCGCCGTTGGGTGCAAGGTTCCCGTAAAGCACCGCCAGACCGCCGGTGGCTGAATACGGCTCCTCAACCGGGCGGATCACCTTCCGGTCGAGCACTGTGGCACCGGCGATATTCTCGCCGAGCGTTTTACCGGTGACCGTCGGCGCCGAAAGATCCAGCAGCCCCTCGACCTTCGACAGCTCTTTGAGAATCGCAGAAATGCCGCCGGCACTATCCACATCCTCGATATGCACCTCGGTGGTTGCCGGGCTCACCTTGCAGATGTAGGGTGTTTTCGACGACAGGTCGTTCAGTTCCGAGAAGTCGAATTCGAGTTGTGCTTCGGTGGCGATGGCGAGTGTGTGCAGAATCGTGTTGGTGCTGCCGCCCATAGCCAGGTCGAGCGCGAAGGCGTTGAGCATCGCACGGCGTGTCAGAATCTGGCGCGGGCGGACATCCTCGTTCACCAGATCGACGATGCGTCCGGCAGCCGCCCTGACCAGCTCGTTGCGGCGGGGATCGGCGGCCAGAATCGTACCGTTGCCGGGCAGGGCGAAGCCAAGCGCTTCACACAGGCAGTTCATGGAGTTGGCCGTGAACATGCCCGAGCAGGAGCCGCAACCGGGGCAGCCGCACTCCTCGATAGTCTGAAGCTCATCTTCGCTGATTTCGCCGGTGCTGCACTTGCCGACGGCCTCGAAGACCGAGATCAGATCGACTTTCTGGCCTGAGGGAGTATGACCCGCGCGCATCGGCCCGCCCGAGACGAAGATGACCGGCACGTTGGTGCGGAGTGCTCCCATCATCATGCCGGGGGTGATCTTGTCGCAGTTCGGGATGCAGACCAGGCCGTCGAGCCGATGGGCTTCGACCATCGTTTCGACCGAGTCGGCAATCAGCTCCCGGCTGGCCAGCGAGTAACGCATGCCGACATGACCCATGGCGATGCCGTCGCAGACACCGATGGTGTTGAACTCGAACGGCACTCCGCCCGCCTCGCGCACGGCCTCTTTGGCGATGCGGCCCAGCTCCTGCAGGTGCGCGTGGCCGGGGATCAGCTCGTTGAAGGAGTTGCAGATGCCGATGAAGGGCTTCGAGAAATCATCTCTTGTTGAAACGCATCCGGTTGCCTTGAGCAGGCTGCGATGCGGGGCTTTTTCAAATCCTTTTTTTATGGTATCTGATCTCATGGGTCAAGTCGATGGTTAGCAATTGAAAAACACAAGACCGGGCCTGCCTTTCCCGAAGCCTTGAAGTCTGGTATTGTCTGAGGAAAATACGATGGACCTGGAAACGGGCTGACGGCGGGTCAGGCTACGATAATTCGTACATGTACGAGTGGTACCGATACGGAAAGGATACTGCCGGGGAGGAGTGCGGAGAGGTGTGCCGTAAAGCTGCTTGCAGCTTGGGCCTCGGGCCGGGATGCCTTTTTGCGCCCTGGGGTTGCGGTCATGGAGCGATGTCTGATCGTAAACGGCATTGCAAATAGATCGGTTGTGTGCCTGTTTATTGGGAAAATTGGAGGCAATTTACATTTTCCGGATAATTAAGTCAAGAGTCCCGGCGTTCTTTTTCAGGGAGGAGGGGGAACAGGTCAGATAGGTCGGATAGGTCAGATAGGACAAAGAGGGATGCGGGGGCGGGTATTATGCCGTTCTTCTGGCAGAATCGTCTTTTATTCTTTGTCCCAAGAGTCCCAGAAGTCCCAAGAGTCCCAGAAGTCCCATCCGGCTTCAGGAGTTCCCGCTCCACCCGGAAATCCTCGAAGAACAAAAAAATCAGCAATTATTCATTTGTCCGGAATGGTGTAAAAACTTAAAAATCTTATTTTTATTGAAACGGGTTCTTCTCATGTTCGTATCATTACCTAAAATGTCAGCGCCATGGTGAATATCCACTCTTTCTCCCCGCAGGACACCCCCTCGTTTTTTCTGCTTCTGACTCTCGTTGGCTTCTTTCTGTTGCTTGGTGAATTGCTGACCCGCAAGTTCGGCGTCAACTCCCTGGTTGTCAGGAAGGTGATTCATCTGAGTATGGGGGTGGTGATGTTTTTCATTCCAACCTGGTTCAGCTCGAATTTCTATCCGCTGATCGCCTCGGGTCTGTTCACGATCATAGGCCTGTTGAGCCTGCGCTCCGGTCTGCTGACCTCGCTTCATGCCGAGCCGGTCAGGAACGAGGATGACAGGCTGGTGCCAAGTTACGGGCCGGTGCTTTTTCCGATGATTTTTTTCCTCCAGGCACTCGTGCTCTGGAACGAGCATGTCTGGATTCTCCAGACCTCGATGCTGGTGCTCGGTATAGGCGACTCGCTGGCCGCGCTGGTGGGTACCGCCGCAGGTGGCCGCCATATCGAGCATATGACCCACAGCCGGAAAAGCATCGAAGGGTCGGCAACCATGTTCCTTTCCAGCCTGCTTATTCTGTCGGTTGCCATGCTCTTGTTTCAGCCCGCCTTTACCGGCGGTCTTGCCTGGCAGCCGCTCTGGATGCTGCTGTGCCTGGCGCTGCTGCTGGCACTGCTCGTCACGGCCGTCGAGGCACTCCTCTCTTTCGGTCTGGATAACCTTTTCATTCCGGTAGCGGTCTCCTATGTGCTTTATGTGATCGAGGTGACCCGCATGGCCACCATCGAGGGATTCCTGATCGGAGGGTTGTGCGCCCTGCTGCTTGCGCTCTTTTCAATCAAGGTCAAATTCCTCAATAACAGCGGGGCAACGGCCACTTTTCTGCTTGGGACCACCATTTTCGGTATCGGCGGCTGGATATGGACCGTACCGCTTCTGACCTTTTATCTGCTCTCTTCGATTCTTTCCAAGCTGGGGCGCAAGCGCAAGGCCCGCTTCGACCTGGTTTTCGAGAAGGGTTCCCAGCGTGACGCGGGTCAGGTCTATGCCAATGGCGGTGTGGCCTGGATCATGATGGCGATCTACTCGCTCTCCGCTGATCCCTACATCTTTTTTGCCTATCTCGGCACGCTTGCTGCCGTGCAGGCCGATACCTGGGCTACCGAGATCGGCACCATGTGGCCAAACGCCAAAGCGAGGCTCATCACCACCTTGAAGGATGTGCCGGTCGGAACCTCCGGTGGCGTCTCCATTCCCGGTACGTCGGCCTCTTTCGTCGGGTCGCTTCTGATCTGTTCGAGCGCTGCGCTGATGAATATTTCATGGATCAACCAGATCGGCATCGTTCAGTCCCTTCTGGTCATCGGGGTGGCCGGACTGGTGGCCAGTCTGGTAGACAGCTTTTTCGGGGCGACCGTACAGGCACAGTACTACGATCCCATCCGTCAGAAAGTTACAGAACGGACACACAGTATCGCGGCTGACGGCAGTCGGGTCACCAACGATCTGATCAAAGGATATCATTTTGTAAACAACGATCTGGTCAATACATTGTGTGCAATATCGGGTTCTGTTGTCGCCTATGCGGTTGTCCAGAACCTTGCCTCTTTTTAACGTGAACCTATCAGAGAGAATCGAATATGCCTGAACATGCCGGTGGCGGTATCGTTTCGATGGTTGCAGGATCCGGGCCAGTGGTGGTTATGGTGCTGTTGGTGTTGGTCGTGTTTTCAATCATTTCCTGGGCGATCATCGCCTGGAAGTTTGGCTATGTGAGGCGATCGATGAAGGAGTCGCAGGATTTTCTCGACTCGTTTTTCGATCTGCAGAATGCCGACAAGCTTTTCGCGCTCAGCGAGAACTACCGGAACGGTTCGCTTCCCCGTGTGTTCCGCGCCGGTTATATCGAATACAGCTCTATGCGTGACCGCTCAGCCGCACTTCAGGTGAGAGAGCGGGTCATGCTGGCCATCAAAAGGGAGGTCAATGCCGAAAGCAAGCGGCTGACCCGCCTGGTGCCTTTTCTTGCAACGGTGGGCAATACGGCACCTTTTATCGGTCTTTTCGGTACGGTATGGGGCATCATGAGCTCTTTCCAGAATATCGGACTGATGAAATCGGCCTCTCTGGCCGCGGTTGCCCCCGGTATCTCGGAAGCGCTCGTGGCTACGGCGACGGGACTGGTTGCCGCGATTCCGGCCGTCATGGGATACAACTACTTCACTCACCAGGTGGGACAGATCGAACGTGACCTCGAGGATTTCGTGCCCGGTTTCGTCGATTCATTTCTCAATCAGTAAGCGGGACGCAGGAAAATGATGACCGGACAGAAGACCAGGCTCATGAGCGAGATCAACGTCACCCCTTTTGTTGACGTCATGCTTGTGCTGCTTGTCATTTTCATGGTGACCGCGCCCATGATGACCAGCGGCATGAAGGTCGATGTTCCGCAGACGACCCATGAGCGTATGGAGATCGATTCCAGAGGGCTTGTCGTCAGTGTCGATGCATCGAGGAGAGTCACGATCAACGATTACCAGCTCGATGCCTCGCAGATTGCCGGGCAACTGCCAGGGATTCTCGAATCGATGAAGGCTGACGAAGTCTATCTCAAGGCTGACAGGACGTTGCCATACGGTTTCGTCATGTCGGTCATGGCTTCCATCAGGGAGGCAGGGGTGGAAAAAATCGGCATGGTCACCGAACCTGCGGTTTCGAATCGCAATGAACGCTGATCCGGCGGACAGGGTATGCAGAGCAGGGATGAATCGAGGCTGGAGCAGAAACGGTTTTACGTCTGGCTTGGTATTGCGGGTGCGGGACATCTGGCCCTCATAGTCGGCGTTCTGTTTTTCCAGTTCCTCTGGATAAGGCAGCACCCTCCTCTCAGGGTGGTCAATGTCTCTCTGGTTTCGATGCCCGGACTTTCCGGCCCGGCAGGAGGCCCGGCAAGCATTGCAGCTCCGCCTCAGCCAGTGATTGAAAAACCCTCCGAACCGGTATCTTCCGCTTCAGCAGTTCCTGAATCCGCACCTGCAAAAAAACCAGAAAAAAAGATTCCGGAGCAGGTCGCAGTCAGGAAAATTCCTGAAAAAACACTGGTCAGGGAGCATGAGCCGACTCCGAAAAAGGAGAGTGCGGCTGATGAACGCAGAAATCTTCAGGCGGCACTTGAAAAACTCCGGAAAAACGCAACGAACCGGAAGCCTGAAACGGCGGCACGTAATGTGGCGCCCTCCGGCATCGGCAGCGCATTGACCAGCCTTCAGAAAAAAGTTGCATCCCAGGGATCAGGCACCGGATTTTCAGGTTCGGGTTCCGGTGCCGGAGGTGGGCGTTACGGCAGTGGCGGTGGTGGTGCATTCGACCCTTACAAGGCGAAGATCGCTTCGATCATCCAAAACAACTGGTCTTTTTCGAGTCAGATGGTACGAAGCACCACCGGCATGGAGGTCTACGTTACCCTTGTGATTCTTCCTGACGGGTCGGTCAGCCAGATACTCTATGACCGGAAATCATCCAGCGAATATCTGAACAATTCCGTCAGGATAGCGCTCGGCAAATCGATACCATTTCCCGCTCTTCCCAGGGAATACGGCTCAAAAGGCATCATGGTCGGTTTTGTCTTCACCCCCGAAGGCATCGGACGGTGACAGGGGAGGTTGAAGGTTGAAGGTTGAAGGTGTTGTTGGAAAATGCCGGAGCAGTGAATTTTCGCAAAATCTTTTTTTATGTTTTATCCCAATAGTCCCGATAGTCCCAGGTGTTCCATCCGGAAACCAGAGTTGTTTCATATATAGTAAAAGAATGCTTTTTTTGCAGAATCCAGCCAGGATCGCACTTCTGAGTCAGGTCATATTCAGGTTGTGCAGCATTCACCGCTTTCAGATACGTTAATTTCAATTTCACTCAAGATGAGACTCAGCAAGAATCCTGTCATGGTAAGCGTCATGGTGCTGCTCGCTCTGTTTTTCCTTCCCTTCACACTGAGAGCGGAACAGGCTGGCGAGTATATCGCCATAAGCAAGGAGGGTTCCGGTCGTATATCGATCGTTCTCGACAGGATTGCCTCAAAGGGACGCCTGGAGTCCACATGGGCCGGAAGCACCGATGGTACCATAAAGGGAGCGCTTGACTTCACCGGCCTGTTCAATCTGATGCCGGCTCCTCTCAATATCAGAAATGCCCAGGATGGCACTCTGAATCTCGGTTCCATCAGTTCGGTCGGCGCCGATGTTTTTGTTGCCGGCACCATGTCACAGAAACTGGGGGTGCCAATACTCGACATGCAGGTCTGGGATGCAACCGGCAAAGTGCTTCTCGCCCGCAAATACGAGGGCAGGGTAAATAATCTCCGCGAAACCGGACTGAAGTTCGCTGCCGATCTGGTAGAGCTGCTGACCGGCAGGCGCTCCGTGTTCGGTACAGGTATTGTTTTTGTTTCGAACCGCACCGGAAACAAGGAGATTTACCGTTGCGATTTCGACGGGCAGAATATCCGGCAGCTTACCAGTTCCGGCTCCATTTCCCTGACACCCGCGGTTTCACAGGATGGGCGGTATCTTGCCTGGACAGACTATACAAGCGGACGTCCTGACCTTTATATCAAAGATTTGTCGAGAAACGTTACCGTATCGGTCAGAAAGCAGGGGGTCAGCATCAGTCCGGCATGGAGACCCGGTACCTCCCAGTGTGCAACCACCCTTTCTTATCAGGGCGATCAGGATATTTATCTCATCAATGCTGACGGCACCGTAGACCGGCGTCTGACCAACGGGCGTGGCATTAACGTCTCGCCGACCTTTTCTCCTGACGGTTTAAAAATGGCTTTTGTTTCGACGCGCGAAGGTCGTCCCCAGATTTTCATTCAGGATATGGCCAGCGGAGTCGCCAGGAGGCTTACCTACAGCGGAAATTACAATACCCAGCCGTCATGGTCGCCAGCAGGCGATAAAATTTTGTACACCTCGATGCAAAAGAGTGGCGAAATAAATATATTTGCAATAAATAGCGACGGGTCAGGCATGATGCAGCTGACCAGCGGAGAGCGGAATAACGAGTATCCATCCTGGTCGCCCGATGGAAGTATGATCGTGTTTTCATCCAGTCGCCAGGGGCCGAGAAAGCTCTTCGTCATGAATGCCGATGGCACCAGTCAGAGGCCCTTGCTTCAGATGGATGGCGAACAGCAGCAGCCATCATGGTCGCTGAAAAACTGAATCTTTTATAAAACGTAAAAACGGAGGATATATGTCATACATCAGACCATTGACCAGGGCGTTGTATGTGCCGGCAGTGCTGTTTCTCGGAGCCTGCTGCTGCAACAAGAGCGTCGTGAAACCAACTCCCAAAGCAGCGCCCGCGCCAGCACCAGCTCCGGTTGTTGCGCCGATGAGTGATATCTTCTTCGATTTCGATCGTTCGATCATTACTCCGTCCAGCCAGGATCAGCTCAGGAAAAATGCTGACTGGATGGCGGCCAACTCGGGCAAGAACGTCACTCTTGAGGGCCATTGCGACGAAAGGGGCACCTCGGAATACAATATGGCGCTTGGCGAGCGCCGGGCACAGGCGGCTAAAGAGTCCATGATGAGTTTCGGTGTGGATAATGCCCGTATGAGCACAATCAGCTTTGGTGAGGAAAAGCCTTTCGACTCCGGTCATGACGAGGCGGCTTGGGCAAAGAACAGAAGAGTTCATTTTGTTGAAAAATAAGCTGCTGTGAAAACTGTACGGAGGGTGCTGAGCCCTCCGGACTATTTCGATTCAAATCCAAGAAACGGGACAAAGCCCATGAGACATACGATACCTGGAATTATCGGTGCTGCCATGATCATTCTGGCCGGCTGCTCATCGAAAAGCGCAGTATCGACTGATGAAACATCCGGAACCGGTTCTGGCCCGGGTTCTGGGGGCGGATCAGGAGTGAATGTTGAAAACGTCGATCAGAAAGCGGTTGCCGGGCCGGTGATCGGAGATATATTCTTTGATTTCGACAGTGCCGCACTGAGCACCGAGGCGCAGGATCAGTTAAAGCAGAATGCCGCCTGGATACAGAAGCATCCTGTTCCTGCTGTGACCATCGAAGGACATTGCGACGAGCGTGGTACCGATGAATACAACATCGCACTCGGGGAGCGACGTGCTGCGGCTGCTCGCGATTATCTTGTTTTCCTCGGTGTCGGTGGCAATCGGCTCTCGGTTGTCAGCTACGGTGAAGAAAAACCTTTCGACCCCGGCCATAACGAAGAGGCATGGGCGAAAAACAGGCGGGATCATTTCGTCACAAAATAAGTTTCCGGAACAAATGTGCATCATACCGGAAGCCGGGGTTCTTGCCGGTTTCCGGTATTGTCATTCATGAACCAATCAGAGATCCATGATGAAAACAAGCGCCATTATAGTTATACCGGTTGTGTTGCTTTCGGCATGTGCCACACAGAAAGATCTGAACTATGTTGAAGGTCAGGTCTCACAGCTCAAGCAGGAATCAACCGTGATCAAGCAGCAGTCAGCAGGTTCCTATTCGGAAATAACCCGGTACCGGGAAGAGGTTGCATCCCTGAGCGGGGCTGTCAGTGAGATGCAGCACGATTACAGGGGATCGATGAAAAGGCTCGATATGGAGGATTCCCTTCTGGTCAGCAAAACCGATGATCTCGAGAACCGGATTGCAAGGATAGAGCGTTATCTCGGTCTTGAAAGTCCCGTTGCCGGCAAGACTCCGGCAGGAGTGAAGGTGCTGCCGGCTCTGGCAGTTTCGGCGCAGGCGCCTGCGACGGAAGTCGCTGAACAGAAGAAAGGGCCGGCTTCAACCCCACCGGCTGCTTCAGTGGAAGACGATGCTTTGATCAGCGAGGGTCTGATCCGAATGAAAAAAGAGGACTATGCCGGCGCCCGCGAGAGTTTCAATGCATTCAGGACCGGAAATCCCAGATCACCGAAAGTGGCCGATGCCCAGTTCTACGTTGCCGAGAGCTATTTTGGCGAAAAGTGGTATGAAAAAGCGATACTCGAATACCAGGTTGTGATCGCAAAATACACGAAGAGTCCCAAACGGCCGGCCGCCCTCTACAAGCAGGGGCTATCCTTCTCGAAAATCGGAGACGAGCCCAATGCAAAAGCACGTTACCGGGATGTGGTTAATCTCTACCCGAACTCTCCCGAAGCGAAACTCGCCAAAAAAAGTCTCGGGATGAAATAGTATAAGAGGTGGGAGGTGGGAATAGGACGGAGAGGTCTTATAGGTCTTATAGGTCGGATCGGATGAAGAATGATGCCGGTCGTTTGGCAGAATCGTCCTGACTCTTCGCCGCATGAGTCCCAATCGTCCCAATCGTCCCATCCGGCCTTGGCCACTCAACAGAAAAAGCCACACTTTCGGGTGGCTTTTTCTGTTACAGATTTGTCCGGAGGGTGCTGAAACAAGTCTGTTATTTGAAAAACTCGTTGAGCGTATAGACCCTGCGATCGATCTCGACGCAGAGTCCCTTGCCCTGGTGGTGGAATACCGGAATATCTCTCATGGTCCACTTGACTCCACGCTTGTCGAAATCGATCACGTAGCGATTTTCGTTGTCAAGCACCTTCTGGGCAAGGTCAATGGCGATATCGGGCTGGGTGGTCAGAATGTAAACCTCGATTTCACCATCGATGAGCTTGCGGATCATCTCTTTGGTCGGAGAGAGCTTGCGGCGACCGGACGCGGGAGTGAGTTCGATCTGGAGACTGTCGTTCCGATCTCTTTTGGCTGAGGTGATGAAATACTTTTCTGCTTTGTGCACTGCATTTCCCGACCACGGGCCGGAAACAGATTTGCGAACCTGGTTGGTTGCGGTTTGAGGGCGGCTTAGCTGAGGCTGCATGGTTCTGCTCGGTTAGATTGGCTGACTGGGCACCTCGTGGTGGTGAAAACCATTATTGATGTTAAGTTAGTAAAAGGTCTGCAAATAAAAAAGGGGATTCATAACATTGACCTGATGCGAAAGCTGTCGGGTGTTCCATAAATCCACAGTTCTGAGGCGATAGAGTGTGTGTATATGTGCAATATACATGCTTCTGTATATGCTGACGATTATGAAAAGCAGGGTAAAAAAAAATATGAAGGGTCAATGAAAGGATGCGTTACCATTATCAGCAGCATCATAGAAATAATATAATAATATCTATAATATTGGTTGTAGTATATATATGATTAGTGAAGATTCAAGGATATGTGTATATTGAGTTAAGTACAATAAAAACAGCAGGATAAAGAGTTATCGCTTGCGATTTCTGTGAAATGGTATCTGTAATTTTATAGATGACCGAATCCGTTAACGGGATAATTTTAAAACGTTCAGACAATGATTATTTATCCTGCCGATTGATCTGAAAACATTGCTTTTATCATATTTTTTTATTAAAATTATAAAGAGAAAAAAATCTGATTCTTTTGTTGATGTAATCTGGCTGTATTTTTGCTCTTTTTCTGTCAGATTCAGCGTGTCGGGATTTTTTTGGTAAGAGATTTTGTAAGAAGTAGTACTCAGTAGTACCAATTGCAGTTCCAATTTCAATCATAACTTAGGAGGGGAAAAATGAAATCTTTAATTAATTCTTCATCGAGCATAAGGCGTGCTCTGGGTCTCGGCCTTCTCGGTCTGGCGCTGTCCTTCGTTCCTGCGAGTTAGGCGGATATTGTTACAATAAATAGCGTTTCGTCTGAGGGTTCCACTATTACGTCAGTTAGTCTTGGTGGTGGGGGAATTCAAGAGACATGAGGGAGCGACTGGGTTGGCGGAACGTATAATTACAGCCATGTGGGTAGTGGTGGTACTGTGTACGGAGTCAACCAACCTGCTCTTTTTTCATCTACAGCTACACCGAATGCGGTTATTATTGACTTTACTAATCTTGCAAATACCAATACTGACTTTACAATTTTACAGACTGTGACGAATAATACGGGTATCACCTGGCTTGACTACCATAAATCTTTCTATTACAAAAATGGTACCGGAGCTTGGGTGGAATTTCCTAACCTCAGTAATAGAACCATTAGCTCAAGCCAGACTGGGAATTATTCTTGGGATGGATTTACGGCTCACTGGACATTCAATACCGATCCCTTTTATAACGGGAATACAGGTACTTTCACTATCAGTGGTTATGAAAGTGCGCTCTATGGGTTAACTGGCGCAACTGGGTCGATTAAGATAGTGTTGACTCCGACAGTTGTTCCGGAGCCAAACTCTGCCATGCTGCTTGGTATCGGTGGCCTGATTGGTGCTGTCATGCTGAGGAGGAAGTACGCTGTCGAGGCCTGAGCCTTATGACGACCAGCGATTTTCTCTTTACGATGATTCAAAACCCTGCCGGTTGCAAAACCGGCAGGGTTTTTTTGTCTTAGAAAAGAGGGGACATTCACAACAGCTTTAACCTGGCTTTAAGCGCTGTTACATCTCAAAGCTGAAAAAGCGAAGCCCCGATCGGACTGACTCGGGGCTTCGCTTTTATGGAGGGTTTATATTGTGCATTTACTTGTCGTCGCCGTCGATAACTTCGTATTCGGCGTTCACGGCTCCGTCTCCGCTTTTGTTTGACTGCTGGCCGTTGGCTTCAGGCTGCTGGCCGGGCTGGGCGCCTGCTCCAGGCTGCTGGTAGAGGTCGGATGCGGCGTCACTCCAGACCTTGCTCAGCTCGTCCATGGCTGGTTTGATGGCCTCGGCGCTGCCGCTCTTGTGCGCCTCCTTCAGCTTTTCAAGAGCGTTTTCGATGGCAGCTTTCTTGTCCGACGGCAGTTTGTCGCCAAGCTCCGAGAGCTGCTTTTCAGTACTGAAGATGAGGGCGTCAGCGGAGTTCTTCAGGTCGATCTCCTCTTTGCGCTTCTGGTCTTCGGCAGCATGAGCTTTTGTCTTAGAAAAGAGGGGACATTCACAACAGCTTTAACCTGGCTTTAAGCGCTGTTACATCTCAAAGCTGAAAAAGCGAAGCCCCGATCGGACTGACTCGGGGCTTCGCTTTTATGGAGGGTTTATATTGTGCATTTACTTGTCGTCGCCGTCGATAACTTCGTATTCGGCGTTCACGGCTCCGTCTCCGCTTTTGTTTGACTGCTGGCCGTTGGCTTCAGGCTGCTGGCCGGGCTGGGCGCCTGCTCCAGGCTGCTGGTAGAGGTCGGATGCGGCGTCACTCCAGACCTTGCTCAGCTCGTCCATGGCTGGTTTGATGGCCTCGGCGCTGCCGCTCTTGTGCGCCTCCTTCAGCTTTTCAAGAGCGTTTTCGATGGCAGCTTTCTTGTCCGACGGCAGTTTGTCGCCAAGCTCCGAGAGCTGCTTTTCAGTACTGAAGATGAGGGCGTCAGCGGAGTTCTTCAGGTCGATCTCCTCTTTGCGCTTCTGGTCTTCGGCAGCATGAGCTTTTGCATCCTGCTTCATCTTTTCGATCTCGGTTTCGGTGAGTTTGCCGCTGGCCTCGATCTTTATGCTCTGCTCCTTGCCGGTGGCCTTGTCTTTGGCCGAAACATTCAGGATGCCGTTGGCGTCGATATCGAAGGTCACCTCGATCTGCGGAATGCCGCGGGGTGCCGGGGGAATGTCACCGAGGTGGAACCTGCCGAGGGTTTTGTTATCGCTGGCCATCGGACGCTCGCCCTGCAACACGTGCACCTCGACCGATGTCTGGTTGTCCGCAGCGGTCGAGAAGACCTCCTGCTTGCGGGTCGGCACTGTTGTGTTGGCTTCGATCAGTCTGGTCATCACGCCGCCGAGGGTCTCGATACCGAGTGACAGGGGAGTGACATCGAGCAGGAGAACGTCGGTGACGTCACCTTTGAGTACGCCACCCTGAATGGCTGCACCGATGGCTACCACTTCGTCAGGGTTGACACTCTTGTTTGGTTCCTTGCCGAAGAAATCCTTTACGAGGGTCTGCACCTTCGGGATACGGGTCGAACCACCGACCAGCACGACTTCGTCGATCTCCTTCATGTCGAGTTTGGAGTTCTTAACGGCGCGGCGGCAGGGTTCGAGCAGCTTGTCGAAAAGGTCGGAGCACATCGCCTCGAATTTTGCTCTCGTCAGGTTGATCACAAGGTGCTTCGGTCCCTCCTGGGTCGCCGTTATGAAGGGAAGGTTGATCTCCGTGTCGGTGCGCGAAGAGAGTTCTACCTTGGCTTTTTCGGCGGCCTCTTTCAGACGCTGCAGGGCGATGGCATCCTTGCGCAGGTCTATCCCCTCCTGTTTTCTGAACTCGTCGGCCAGGTAATCGATCACCTTCTGGTCGAAATCGTCACCACCGAGGTGAGTATCGCCATCGGTTGATTTCACCTCGAAGACACCGTCACCGAGTTCAAGAATCGAGATATCGAAGGTACCGCCGCCGAGGTCGAACACGGCAACTTTCTCGTTCTGCTGTTTCTTGTCCAGACCGTAGGCAAGTGCGGCTGCGGTCGGCTCGTTAATGATGCGTTTCACGTCGAGGCCCGCAATTCTGCCTGCGTCCTTGGTGGCCTGGCGCTGGGCGTCGTTGAAATAGGCCGGTACGGTGATGACCGCTTCGGTTACCTTTTCACCGAGAAAATCTTCGGCCGTCTGCTTCATTTTCTGAAGGATCATGGCCGAGATCTCCTGGGGAGAATAGCTCTTGTCGCCGATCTTCACTTTTGCGTCGCCGCCTTCGTTGACCACGTCATACGATGCAAGCTTCTTTTCATTCGGCACTTCGTCGTATTTGCGACCCATGAAGCGCTTGATCGAAAAGATGGTGTTCTTCGGGTTGGTTACAGCCTGACGCTTGGCTGCCTGACCGACGAGCCTTTCGCTAGTCTTGGTGAAGGCGACCATCGACGGTGTCGTACGGTTGCCTTCAGAGTTTTCTATGACCGTCGGCTGGGTGCCCTGCATGACCGATACGCAGGAATTGGTGGTGCCGAGGTCGATTCCGATGATTTTTCCCATGATGGTTTACTTCCTTTTGTTCAATGGTTTGTTACATGCTGAACGCCTCCTTTGTATCCGGAGGCGTTCGGAGATGGTTCAGTTTATGGAAATCTCTTTGGTTTTCTTTACCGGCAGCATCTTTGGCAGGGTTACATGCAGCACACCGTTGTCGAAGGTTGCGCCGATGTTTTCCTGGTCGATGAGTTCTCCGATGTTGAAGCTTCGCGAGAATGAGCCGTAGGTTCTTTCGATTCTGTGATAATCCTTCTTTTTCTGCTCCTCTTCCTGGGTGCGTTCCGCCTTGATGGTGAGCACATCATCCTCGATGTTCAGCGTGATGTTCTCTTTTGCTATGCCTGGCAGTTCGGCATCGAGATGAAACGCCTGTTCGTCCTCTGAAATATCCACCTTGAAAGAAGGGGCTGCCGGCAACTGCGCTCCGCTCCAGATATCGTCGAACAGCCTCATCGGGTCTTTCGCTATTTTCATCAGCATGGTGCTCTCCTTTATACTTTGTTTCTCGGTTTTTCTGTTGGTTCGGCGATTTCCGCTCGCCTCTGTTATTAAATCATCAAAAGCCGTGCCAAAGCATTATTTTTGATTGGATGTATGATGGGGTATAACATAAATGCGCACTTGTCGTGTCGGTTATGACATGAGTGCGTACATTTTGTCAGTGCTTAAGAAGGGGAATAGGACGGATAGGGCTTATAGGTCGGACAGGGCTTATAGGTCAGATAGGTCGGACAGGATAAAGAGGGGGGCAGAGGCGGGTTTTATGCCGATCGTTCGGTTTTATCTTTTTCCTTTAAGTCCCTTATGCAGAAAGCTCTGAAGAGCGTGAGATGTCAAGAGGAAAGTGGGATGCAGTATCGTTTTTTGAATAAAACAAATAGCCCCGGTTTTAAGACCGGGGCAGGGGGGAGGTGTCAGGTGATCAGGTTGGTGTTCACTTTCTGAATCCAGCTCAGGCGATCCTGAAGATTTTCAACAACGCTTCTTGAGATGAGAAAGCAGGCATAAACGATGCTGTCATCAGATATTCTGTAATAGCACTTCAGCCCCTCTTTTCTGCGGTTGACGACGCCGTTGTCATGCATGAGCGCCAGATGCTTTGATATGTTTGCCTGGCTTGCGCTGACCTCCTTTACGATTTCCTGAACGGTGTGCTCACCCTCACAGAGCGTTCTCAGAATTTTCAGGCGCATCGGTTCTGAAAGAAGCTTGAAACGGTTCGATACGGCATCAAGCATCTCGTCTGGCATGTTGAATTGCCATTTTTTTATTTCTTCTTCTGATATGGTAATCGTTTTACTCATCTGACAGCTCTGTTGATACCTCTTGTGCCTACCGGTTACGTCATTGTTTAAAAAGCTATGTATATATATAGTTATTTAATCATATTTATCAAAGGAAAAAGAAAAACACGCCCCCCCTCATGTCATGTGGAAGCGTGTTGCAGAGCAAGCGATATCGACGGGAATACCTCAGGTGGTAATGCTTGTCAGCCTGACGATCGATTCTACAAGGGTTCTGGGGGCCTTGACGCGCACCATGCGTTCTCTGATGATGATTTTGGTTTTTTTTGCGTCCTGAAATTCGGCTCGGCATGCCGGACATTCAGCAAGGTGTTGTGCAAGCTCTTCTTCTTCTTTCTGAGTGAGTTCTCCGTCAATTGCTGCACTCATGAGCACCATCGCTTTGTTACAATTCATGGCGGTCAGGTAAAAAAATTGGGTGATGGTAACGGTTCACTCACCAGCTTCGGTGTTGTAACCATGTTTTCTGGCATAATCTTCAAGTTTTTCACGCAACAGTTTTCTGCCTCTGTACAGACGTGATCTGACCGTTCCGATCGGGCTTTCGACCATGTTGGCTATCTCTTCATAAGTGAATCCTTCAATATCACACAACTGTATGACTTCCCTGAACTCTTCTGGCAGTGACTGTAATGCCTGGTAAACCTCTTCATGCAACAGGGAGTGGAAAAAATCCGACTCGGCTTCGGTGGTGTCGCTCTGAACGTCCTTGATCGTGTGGTAAAAATCCTTGATCAGGTCGTAATCTACTTTACCGGGCTCCCTTGCGTTTTTACGAAATTTGTTAATGTAGTTGTTTTTCAGAATTTTAAACAGCCAGGCCTTGCAGTTTGTTCCCCGTTCGAACGAGCTGAAAAATTTATAAGCCTTCAGGTAGGTTTCCTGCACCAGGTCTTCCGCGTCGTCCGGGTTCATTGTCAGGTGCAGAGCGTAGTTGTAGAGTGAGTTTATATGAGCGACAGCTTCCTGCTGAAACTCCTGTTGTTTGAGCTGTTCCTGAGCTGAGAGTATCTGTTTTTTCTCTTTCATAGGGTGTTGTTCTGTCGGATGAATTGACCGGATTTCACCTCAACAATGCAGCGATTCGATGGCCTGCGATAATGGTATTCATGACAAGCAATATAAAAAATGTATCTTTAGAGAATACGGCGTCAAACGGCAAAAGTTGCCTGGAGCATAGCCGGGTTGGCCTGTTACCTCAATAAATAGCGTGAAAGATGGCTGAAACGGTTGATGTCATTGTCATTGGAGCTGGAATCGGAGGCCTGACGGCAGCGGCTTTGCTGCAGGAGCGGGGATTTTCAACCATTGTGTTTGAAAAGAACCATTTTCCCGGAGGGAGCTGCTCCTCATTTCACAAGGCAGGATACACTTTCGATGCTGGGGCTTCGGTGTTTTACGGTTTCTGCGATGACGATTCAAAGGGGACGCTCAATCTGCATACGAGGATTTTCCGAAAACTCGGCGTTGGGGTAGAGACGGTGCCCGATCCAGTGCAGATTCACTACCATCTGCCTGCCGGATTTGATGTTCCGGCCTGGTTTGATCGTGACCGCTTTCTCGAATCGCTTTGCCGTCGCTTTCCCCATGAGCGGCAGGGGATCAGGTGTTTTTACGATGAACTTGAATCGGTCTATGCAATTCTCAATGCGCTGCCTGCCGGTTCGCTTGAAGATGTGATGCATCTGGCGGTTGTCGGCGCCCGTGATCCTCTCAAGGCGGCGGCGCTTGGCGTCAAAACTCTCTTTTCGATGGGCAAGACGGCGCGGCGATACATCAGCGATCCGGAGCTGCTGCATTTCATCGATCTCGAATCTTACTCATGGGCAGTTCAGGACGCGGTTTCGACGCCGCTGGTCAATGCGGGCATCTGCCTTGCCGACCGGCATCATGGCGGCATCAACTATCCTGTTGGCGGTTCAGGAGCCATTCCGGCGGCACTGGTGCAGGGTATCGGGAAGTTCGGCGGTTCGGTGCGGTTCCGTACCGAAGTGACGAGTGTGATCATCGAGAACGGGAGTGCTGTCGGCGTGAGGTTGAGCGACGGCTCGGAGGTAAGGGCCAGAGCCGTAATCAGCAATGCCACCGTGTGGGATACCTTCAGCAAGCTCGTCGATGATCCGAGGCTGAAGATTCCTGACAACCGGTTCATCAAGGCGCCGAGCTGGTTCCAGATATGGCTCGGCGTCGAAGGGTCGATTGTGCCGCCGGGATTCCACATGCATCACATCATCGTGGATGACTGGTCGAAATATGACCAGCTTGGCGGTACGGTCTACTTTTCCGCTCCCACGGTACTCGATCCGTCGCTTGCGCCTTCAGGCAGACATACCCTTCACCTGTTCGTGACCGCAGAGACCTGGCAATGGTCGCATTACGACCGGCAGAGCGTGGAGTACAGAGAGGCCAAGGATGCGTATGCCCGTTCGGTCATCAGCAGAGCTGAAAGCATCCTGCCGGGATTGCAGGATGCCATCGAACTCATGGTCACGGCAACACCACAGACCCATGTGCGTTACCTCAATAGACGCGATGGCTCTTACGGGCCACTGCTCAAGCCGGGCCAGAACATCCTGCTGAAGCCGCAGAACAGAACGCCGGTCAGCAACCTCTATGCTGCCGGTGACAGCACTTTTCCAGGGCAGGGGGTGATAGCGGTGACCTATTCGGGAGTCTCCTGTGCCTCGTACATAGCAAGGCAGCTGGGGAAACCGCTGGAGTATCTGTAGGTGGGGAGCGGGTGGAGGTCGGATCGGTCGGATCGGTCGGATCTGGGGGACTGCCCCTGCAAATACATTATCAACGGAAGTTCCAGAAATAAAAGAGCGAGAAATCCCTGTAATCTGTTACGATATTATTTTTTACGGGATTTCGATATTTTCTTTCTTGTGACTACTTCGACATGACGGGCATCGAGCACTTCCGG
>Ga0233422_10000268_pt1 | contig 27255 bp, 25 predicted proteins | sample Watercolumn_Mata_2_FD_182724 | JGI IMG/M metagenome (GOLD analysis project Ga0233422, IMG submission 182724) | Freshwater microbial communities from Lake Matano, South Sulawesi, Indonesia - Watercolumn_Matano_2014_110_MG | ecosystem: Environmental > Aquatic > Freshwater > Lake | place...
CAAACAGCGGATGAGAGAATCTTCCCCGGGGGCACTGCTTACATTACCGATGTCGGAATGGTCGGCGCCACCGAATCCATCATTGGAGAAAGAATCGAGAGCATTGTCAATGGATTTTTGTCAGACGGAGCGCACAAAATGGAAATTGTGGAAGAAGGGCTGTGCGGAGTCTCGGGAGTACTGATTGAAACAGGATTAAAAAATCTAAAGACAAAAAAAATAAAAAGAATCTATAAGGAAATAAATATTTAGCTTCATTATCTTTAAGACTTTTAGTCCTCGGACTATAAGCTTCCGCCCAAGGCGGATCCGCCTTGGGCGGAAAAAGATAAAAGCTAAAAGCTCAAATATGAATAAAGCCGCACTCGCGAGCGAACTTGCCGCGAAACTCAATGTTTCTAAAAAACTGGGCGAAGATTTTGTAGAGGCCTTCACCACCATCGTCACCGACGAACTAAAAAAAGGCAACGAGGTTGTGCTGGCTGGCTTCGGCGCATTCATTGCCAAACAACGCGCCGGGCGCGTGGGCGTAAATCCGCGAAATCCTTCGGAAAAAATCCAAATTCCCTCGGTTAAAGTAGCTAAATTCAAAACCGGAAAAGCGTTAAAGGATGCACTTAAGGGGAAATAAACCCGCGCAAAAACAAAATCCCGTTCCTTGGCGGGATTTTTTGTTTATCGGCTTAAAACAGACGAGACGCGTCTATTCGCCCAATTCTTTCGCCGCCATAAGCGCCCATTCGCCAATCTCGGTTCGCGAATCTCCGATTCTTTCGCGCCAATTATTGGGAATCCTCTCTTCCGCACACCATCGCGAAAGAATATTTAAATTAGAAATCAGCGCCTCATGCGCCAATCGCCTTTCCTGATCTGCCGCGCCGATATTTTCATAACTGGACTTCGTGTTTAAAAATCTCTGCATGATCTCGGCGTATCTCAAAATTGACTTTTTGACTTTTTCAAATTGTTTCTCCAGCTTTTGGCTTCCCTCGACCAAATCCGCAATTCTATTGATGCTGGGATTCGCCCTTCCTATTTCTTCTCCATGCTCTCCTGTGGCGACGTCTATCCACTTTTCTCTAAGAAAATCCATCATATATTTAACAGTTCGTTATTTAGTTTTAAATTTTAACGCCTCTTTGACAACATTCGTTATTTTAACCATCTTTACCGCTACGCCGGCACGCTCTTTCCATTCAACAGCGTTTTTCTCCAGGGTTCGCGAAGAGACGACGAGGCGAAGCGGCAGACCGAGCAAATCGGCGTCGGCGAATTTTTCGCCGGGCGAGATATCGCGGTCGTCATAAAGAACTTCGATGCCGGCCTCAATGAGATCGTCATAGATTTTTACCGCGGCTCCGAAGACCCCCCCACGCCTCCCCTTCTTAAGGAGAGGATAGCTTCTATCCTTACCGGATAAAACAATGAGGTGCACCAAATACGGCGCGACGGATTTCGGCCAGATGATCCCGCGCTCATCGTGCGACGCCTCCACAATCGCACCCACTAAACGCGAAACACCGATTCCATAACAACCCATCACGACTTTTTTCATTTTGCCATCTTTGTCGGCATATTGAATATTAAAAGCGTCGGTAAACTTATATTTTAATTTAAAAATGTTGCCAATCTCAATGCCGCGGACTTCTTTTTTTAATTCCGCCCCGCACATCGGACAGGCGGTTTTGTCGCCGATCAATTCTTGATTAAAATATTTTTTGTCCCTTTCGCAAAAAAACAATTTATCTTCGCCAGATTCGGCAATAAGCTGGAACTCATCGGAAGTCGGCGAAAAACTGCCGCCGAGCGCACTCGTAATTTCGGCCTTAATGCCCAGCCGCTTAAACAACTTGAGATATGCTTTAACAACCTGCGGATAATATTTTTCTAAATCCGCTTCGTCGGCGTGAAAGCTATACAAATCTTTCATCTCAAATTCGCGACCGCGGAGCGTGCCGGACTTGGCGCGCGGCTCGTCGCGGAATTTAATTTGAATTTGATACAGAGCAACCGGCAGATCTTTGTATGATTTTACGAATTTTCCAACTAGCGGCGTCACAATCTCCTCGTGCGTGGGTCCGAGCGCGATTTCACGGCCATCGCGCGATTTGATTTTATACAAAACATCCATCTTATCCCAGCGGCCAGCGCGCTCCCAATTTTCTTTGGGCTCAAGCGCGGGCATCAGAATTTCCTCCGCGCCGAGCGCGTCCATTTCCTCGCGGACAATATTTTCCACTTTGCGCAAAACGCGAAGCCCAAGCGGCAGCCAAGTATACACGCCGGCCATCACCCGATCAATAAAGCCACCCTGTGTTAAATACCGGGCGTTGACTGAATCCGCGTCATGGGGAGCGGTTTTAGAAGTTTTCCCGAAAAGTTTGCTGTATAACATAAGTAAGCGTAAAATTAAAGATTATCGTTCTCTCTTAATAATCAGTCGGAAATCTCCCTAATTCTAGACTTGATATCTATAAAAACTAGAAAATAGAGGATTTAATTTAGCCCTTTTGACTTCATCACTATATCAAAAACCGAAAAATTTGACAAACAAAAAACCCGCCGGATTGGCGGGCGATAATTTTTTACTTTACAAGAGCGAACTCCAGAACTTCACCGATATTTTTTACCGAGTGAAGTTCCAAATCTTGCTTGACCTCATCGGGGATGTCGGCCAAGTCTTTTTCGTTTTTTTCCGGATAAAGAACAACCCTGCAGCCGGCGCGATGCGCGCCGAGCATCTTTTCTTTAAGGCCGCCGATTGGAAGCGCGCGGCCGATAAGATCAATTTCGCCGGTCATTGCCACGTCCTTGCGGATAGGCAGGCCGGTAAACCGTGAAACAAGCGCCGTGCAAATGGCGAGGCCGGCTGACGGCCCGTCTTTGCGGCTTACAAGCGAGGGAAAATTAACATGCACATCAAGCTTGCCAAATTCGCGCCTAATGCCCAATGCCTCAACATGGCTTTTTGCGTAGGAATAGGCAATCTTTACCGATTCTTGCATTGATGATTCGTCAATGAGATTGCCGGTAACAATAAGATTGCCCTTACCATACATCAACGCAGTCTCAATCGTCAAAATTCCGCCGCCGCTGGGCGAATAAAACAGGCCGGTTGAAACACCAATAGCGTCGTCTTCCTCGGCCAGCTCCGGCTCAAACCGTTTTGTCCCCAAATATTCGCGAATATCGGCCTCGGCGACTTCGGTATTATACGGCTCGGCGCTCACCTTTTTTACGGCAATAGCTCGGATGATGTTAGCTATTTCGCGTTCCAAATTGCGGACGCCGGCTTCGCGCGTATAATCTTCGGCAACAAGAGCCAGAATCTTATCAGACATTATTATCTCTTCAGGCGCAAGCCCGTGTTCGGCAAGCTGCTTGCGCAGAAGAAATCCTCGGGCGATTTTTTGTTTTTCCTGAATCGTGTAGCCGGGAAGCGTAATGACTTCCAAACGGTCAAAAAGCGTCGGGGGAATTGTTTCGATGTAATTGGCGGTGCAGATAAACATTACTTGAGAAAGATCAAACGGGACGCCGAGAAAGTGATCGGAAAATTCAAAATTATGTTCCGGGTCAAGCACTTCGAGAAGCGCCGCGGAAGGATCGCCGTGGTGGCTCGTAAGCTTGTCCACCTCATCCAAAACGAAAACCGGATTTTTTGTGCCGGCCTTCCTTATTCCGTGAATAATGCGGCCGGGGATAGCGCCGACATAAGTGCGGCGATGGCCGCGGATTGCCGCTTCGTCATTTACGCCGCCCAAAGAAATACGGACGAGCTTCCGCCCCGTAACGCGCGCGAGCGAAAGCGCTATTGAGGTTTTGCCAACACCCGGCGGACCTATAAGACAAAGGATCGGACCTTTTTTATTTTTGGCGACCTTTCGGAGAGCGAGATATTCAATGATGCGCTTTTTGACTTTGGCGATGCCGTAATGATCCTCTTCCAAAATCTTTCTGGCCTCGGAAATGTCCTCACGATCTTCGGTCGCTGTCGCCCACGGCAGGCCAAGAATCCAGTCAAGATAATTTCTGGAAATCTCGGCTTCCATCGTAGCCGGGTTCATCAACTTGAGCCGGCCGTACTCGCGCGACGCCGCCTTAAACGCTTCGGGCGCGATGTCCTGCAGACGCTTGATTCTTTCCTCCATTGCCTCTTCGGGCTCCGGAGGATTTTTCGCCGCCTCTATCTCGGCAAGTTCATCCAGAATCGCCTTCTTCTTTTCATTAAGCAGATACAGATGGCGCTGCCTTTCCATATCATGCTGCAATCGCTCATTGATTTTGCTTTTTGCCTCAATCTCCACCGTGGCGCGGTTAAGATAAGTATGCGCCGTCTTTAGCCGCTCACTGACTCGCGGCTCGCGGAGGTTTTTTATTTCGTCAGCATACCCTTCCGCTCCGCGGGTTGTCGCGTAGACGATAAAGTCGGCGATTACCCCGGGGTTGTTCAAGCTCTCAAACTGCTTCAGAAGTTTTTCGCCATCGGGCAGAGTCGGCAGAAACTTTTTGGCGCCTTCGCGAATTATTTGCAAGCGGACTGGAATGTCCAAATCGTTTGGGCCGATGATTTCTTCAAGCGTCTCAAAAAACGCCTCAAGATGCGGCTCGGTGCGGCAGAATCTCATAAGCTGAAGGCGCGCGATTCCCTTAAGGGTGATTAAAAATCGCTGTTCCTGCCGTTCTATATTTTGAATGGCGCATTCGGTGGCGATGTCATACATGTCCTTAGGATCCAGACCGCTACTGTCATATTGAGTCTTGTAGCAGCAGGCAATTGTTCTTTGTCCGCGCTCCGCGAAACTTTTTATAAATCTCGCGAAAGATTCGGTGATTTCAAAAGTGAACACCTGGCCGGGGAACAGCACCATGCGCCTTGGAACCAAAACGGGCAGCAATTTGCCGGCCTTGATAATCGCGGTCTTCGCCATTTTCGCACCTCTTCTCGGTTCATTTGTCAAAGGACCCTTATATTCTTTTTATAACACTCGGGAAAATTGGTCAATGGCGCCACCACAGACAGTTTTTACACAGATAGCACGGATTATCTGCGTAATTTGTGGAATAAAATCTGTGGTAGCCACAAAAAATTGACTTTCGGCCGCAAAAAAGATATATTAAAAAAGATTTGAAGCGGTTTTGCGCGTCATCGCCCATGCCCTTGTGGTGAAATGGATATCACGTCAGTCTTCGGAACTGAAATTCCAGGTTCGAATCCTGGCGAGGGCATTGGCGAGAGCGGGCAAGACGAAAAATCAAAAACCCACAATCGTTCTTTGCGCGGAGGCCGAAGATGAAATTCGTTATTATCATCGGCATTATCACTTCAAGTTTCTCGCTGATCCGCTTATTTATCGCCTTTCCGGCGCAAATCAAGCAAAATCAAAAACTGCAAAACTGCGAAGGGTTGGCCTCCTCAATGGTCTATATGACTTTTGCCGGATATGTTCTTTGGGCGCTCTACGGCTGGGCCAAACTGGATTGGCCGCTGATTATCTCCTCCGGCCTGGGCACAATTCTCTCCGGCATCATCGTCTTTCAATTTATCTATTATTCCCGCAAAACCCAGGGCACAAGAAGGACGCGTGGCAAATTTCCGAAGAGCGAGCTATAATTATACCCAGAAATTTTTAATCAAAAAACCGCCGAAAATACTCTCGGCGGCCTTTTGTTATTTAATCTATAATCATTCCAACCTTTCACCCACTATAAGCGACTCGGCTGTCGCTTTTTCAATTACACCATCTTTTAATAATTTTTTTAAATTTTGCGACAATGTAATCATCCCTTCTTTACTACTCGTTTCCATTACCGCTCTAATTTGCTGAATCTTATTTTCACGGATTAAATTCGCGATCGCCGGATTATTAACCAAAATCTCAAATGCCGCGACCTGTCCGCCGCCCTTTTTCGCTAAAAGCTGTTGCGTAATAATCCCCCGCAAAGTCAAGGCCAGCTGGAGTCTGATTTGCTGTTGCTGATGAGATGGAAAACTATCAACAATCCGATCAATGGTTTGAGCCGCCGACCAAGTATGAAGCGTCGCGAACACCAAATGCCCGGTTTCGGCCAAAGTAAGCGCGGCGGCAATTGTTTCTAAGTCGCGCATTTCGCCGACCATAATAACATCCGGATCCTGTCGCAAAATATGCTTCAACCCTTCGGCAAAACTCAACATATCTATACCCAGTTGACGCTGGCGGATAATGCTTTTTTTGCCTTCAAAAAGATATTCAATCGGATCTTCAAGCGTAATGATGTTTTCTTTGCGGTCTATATTAATTTCTTCTATTATTGACGCGAGCGTAGTTGATTTACCGCTGCCGGTAGGACCGGTAACAAGAATGAGGCCGTGTGGAAACTCAGTAAATTGTTTAACAACTTCCGGAAGGCCAAGTTCCTTAATTTTCGGAATAATACGCGAGATGACGCGCGCCGCTAAACTCATCTCTCCTTTTTCAAAAAAAATATTAACACGGAATCGGCCGCTGCCCTTTGTTTCGACGGCGAAGTCAAGTTCTTTCTCGCGCCGAAACCGCTCTTCCTGTTCATGAGTTAAAATACTGGCGACAAAATCTTCAATATTTTTCTTTGTAAGCTCCAACTTCCCAACCGGAATCAATTCTCCGGCCACACGAAGCATCGGCGGCTTGCCGACCACAAGATGAAGGTCCGAAGCCCCCTCCTTTATCGCGACTTTAAATAAATCCTCCAGCAGCATAGTAGTAAGTAGTAAGCAGTAAGCAGTATGCGGTCGGGTAAAAACCCTTACTACATGCTACCAGCTGCTTGCTACAAAAAATAATTGTAATGAGATAAATGCTTAATTTTAGTTTTATTAATAAATGCCTTACCACCCCTTAATCTCTAACGCATTTTCCGCCGCTTTTACTTGCGCCTCTTGTTTGCTCGTGCCCTCGCCTTCTGCCACCATCTCATCGCCAATAAAAACTCCCACTTTAAAAACTTTAGCATGATCCGGGCCAAACTCGCTCAAAACTTTATAAGTCGGCGTGATGCCTAATTTATCCTGAACTGCCTCCTGAAAACGGCTCTTCGGGTCCAAATATAATTTATACTCAATAATATGCGGCAGACGAACCAAAAGATGCGTGGCGACAAATTCACGGACTCGGTCGATCCCTTGGTCAAGGTAAATTGCGCCAATTAAGGCCTCAAACGCGTTTGCTAAAATATATTGCCGCGCCTTGCTGCCTTTGTCTTTAGCTTCGCCGCGGGAAAGCAAAAGATACTCTTCCAGCCCGATTTCCTGCGCCAATTTTGAAAGCATTACCGCGTTCACGAGACTGGCTCGCCAATTTGTTAAATCACCTTCCGGATTTTCGTAAGTCGTGTAAAGATACTCTGTCACCACAAGCTCTAAAACCGCGTCGCCCAAAAATTCCAGCCGCTCATTGTGCCCAAGCGCGAAATCCGGATGTTCATTAATATAGGAACGGTGCGTAAGCGCGGTAACGAGATAATCTTGATTATTAAATTTTATTTTTATCATTTCCTCCAAACCGGAAAAATCCTTCATATATAAGCTGTAAGCTATAAGTCATAAGCTATAAGTGATTAATTGAAAACTTATAGCTTACAGCTTATAACTTATGGCTAATTGTTATTCTTCTTCTGACGATTTCGGCGCGGGCCGCTGGCGGTCGACGTCTTTAATTTCTCCCTCCGCTAGCATATTTTTAAACATCGCTCCCAAAACGCCGTTGACAAATTTTCCGGACGATTCGCCGCCGTAAGTTTTAGCAAGCTCGATTGCTTCGTTAATCGCTACTTTGGCGGGAATATTCTCGCAAAATTTTAATTCATAAACACCGACGCGCAAGATGTTCCGATCAACAATCGTGATTTGTTCAATCGGCCACTCGGGCGCAAACTTGGCGATAAAGGCGTCGATGCTATTTAAATTGTCGCGCACGCCGTAAAATAATTCGGAAACAAAAGACGCATCCTCGAGTCCGGGACCGAATTCTCCCATATTGCGGGCGATAAGCGCCTTGATTTCTTCTTCGCTTAACTCGCGCTCCTTGCGATTAAAATCCCATTCGTAAAGGGATTGCATCGCGATAGCGCGGCCGAGATGACGACTGGACATGATAATTGCTACCACAGATTTTTTATTCACTGATTACACAGATCGTATTTTCCATCCGTGTTATCTGTGTCTTCATCTGTTGTGGTGGCTATTTTCTCGCTTTTTTCTTCAACGGCTTTATTTTAACAACTTCGCGGCCGGCATAATTTCCGCAAAAACCGCAAGCATGGTGCGGCAAAACCGGCTTCGCGCACTTTCCGCACTTACCCAAAGTTTTGACGGTAAGAGCGAAATGCGCGGCGCGGCGCCGTTTGTGAGAACTTGTTCTCCGATGTCCGGGAAGACCCATAAAATCAACTCAAAAGTCAAAAGTCAAAACTCTAGTTTTGGACTAATTTTGCTATTTGAGATTCTGCTACTTCTTATATTATACATCATTTATACACTATTTTGCAGATTTTAGCAATACGACCAAAAACCAAAAGGCGCCGCTGCATTTGCAGGGGCGCCTTAACTCGCAACTCGGAACCCGTCACTCGCAACTCCTAAACCAACGCAATGCTTGCCACTCTGTCGCCGCCCTCCTTAAACCGCATCAAACGCACACCTTGAGTGGCACGGCCGGAGGTGTTGACGGAAGCAAACGGCAAACGGATCACCTGCCCATTATTAGAAACGATAATCAAATCCCGCTCGTCTTTGCTGTTTACGACATACGCGCCGATGAGATTGCCGGTTTTCTTCGTTACCTTGGCGGTTTTGATGCCCGAGCCGCCGCGATGCTGGACTTTATAATTTTTGAGGTTAGTGCGCTTGCCAAGACCGTTTTCGGCAATGACAAAAATTTCCATCAAGCCCTTTCTAACCATTTCAGTTTCAATTATATCCATTCCGACAACATAATCTTGTCTTTTCAAGCGGATGCCGCGCACTCCGGCGGCATTGCGGCCCATCGGACGCACGTCTTTTTCTTTAAAACGAATCGCCTGCCCAGCGGCAGTCACCAAAATTAGATCATCGCTTCCGGATGAGGGCTTAACCCATTCGAGATTGTCGCTTTCGTGAAGCTTGATCGCGATCAACCCGGAGCGGCGCACGTCTTTAAAATCTTCTATATCCGTCTTTTTGATGGTGCCGGCCGAAGTCACCATCACGAGATATTTATATTCGCTTAAATCTTCCATCGAGAGTGCGGCTGAAACTTTTTCGCTCTGCGAAAGCTGGAGAAAATTTTGAATCGCCTGGCCCTTGGCCGTGCGCGACGCCTGCGGAACGTCGTAAGCCTTGAGTTGAAACACGCGACCGCGAGTGGTAAAAAAAAGCAGATCCGCGTGCGTTGTCGTCGCAAAAAGATGCTCAACAATATCCTCTTCTTTTGTGGTAACGCCAGCCACACCCTTGCCTCCGCGCCCCTGCGTTTTGAAGGTTTCGGGCGGCAATCGCTTAATATAGCCGTCGCGAGTAATCATTACGATTGTCGGCTCGTTTGGAATTAAATCTTCGGCCTTGAATTCCTTGACGCCATGAGAGACAACTTGTGTGCGGCGAGCATCGCCGAAATTTTCTTTTAACTCTAAAACCTCTTTTTTCACGATTCCCAGAATCCGCTTTTTTGAAGACAAAATTGATTCCAATTCTTTAATAATCGCCAGTTTTTCTTTAAGCTCCTGCTCCACTTTCAACCGTTCGAGATTGGCAAGCTGCTGCAGGCGCATTTCCAAAATCGCGATTGCCTGCGCCTCGGAAAGCTTGAATTTTTTGATCAAATTGACTTTTGCTTCATCCTTATCCGCGGACTTTTTAATCGTTTCAATCACGCGATCAATGTGCAAAATCGCGATTTTTAAGCCCTCCAAAATATGCGCGCGGTCTTTAGCTTTTTCAAGATCGTACTCGGTGCGGCGTCGAACAACTTCTCCGCGATGCTTAACATAATATTCAAGCATCGCTTTTAAGTTCAAAACCTTGGGCTGGATCCCATCAACCAAGGCCAGCATATTATAATGGAATGTCTCCTGAAGTTGCGTCAAAACAAATAAACGATTCAAAACTTTTTTCGGATAAGCGTCGCGCTTTAGCTCAATCACAATGCGCACGCCTTCTTTTGAAGATTCGTCGCGCAAATCTTTAATGCCTTCTATTTTCTTTTCTGTCACGAGATCGGCAATCTTCTCAATCAAAGTTGATTTGTTAACCTGATACGGAATTTCGGAAACGATAATCTTAAATTGCCCGGCTCTGTCTTCAACGATTTCGGTTTTTGCCTGAACAACAATGCCGCCGCGGCCAGTGGCATACGCCTGCCTAATAGCGTTTTTGTCAAAGATAATTCCGCCGGTCGGAAAATCCGGACCCTTGACAAAATTTAAAAGCTCATCAATCGCGCAATCGGGGTTATCAATAAGATGCGAAATCGCGTCGCAAAGTTCAGTAAGATTATGCGGCGGGATATTGGTCGCCATACCGACAGCAATTCCCATCGAGCCATTTAAAAGCAGGTTGGGGAGTTTGGCCGGAAGCACCTGCGGCTCTTTTGATGAGCCGTCAAAATTCGGGATAAAATTTACCGTGCCCCTTTCAATGTCAAAAAGGACTTCTTCGGCAATCTTCGCGAGCTTGGCTTCGGTATAACGATACGCGGCAGCCGAGTCGCCATCCATTGAGCCGAAATTTCCTTGACCCCAAACGAGCGGGTAACGGAGCGAAAAATCTTGCGCCATGCGAACCATTGAATCGTAAACCGCACTGTCGCCGTGCGGATGGTATTTCCCCAAAACCTCACCAACAATGGTTGCCGACTTACGAAACTTTGCGCCAGCTTTAAGACCGACATCCCACATTGCATAAAGAATGCGGCGATGCACCGGCTTCATTCCATCCCGGACATCCGGAAGCGCGCGGGAAACAATGACCGACATCGCGTAATCCAAATAAGACGACTGCACCTCTTCGGTGATCGGCCGCGACGACACTTGCCCGATATTGCCCGGCGCCAGCTCTAATTTTTCCTGTTTGATTTTTTCTTTGGACATACTCAAAATTCTAAATTCTAAATTCCAAATTCTACCTTACCGTACCAGTAGTTCCCGTCACCATGCTTTCTAATTTTTCTTTCATAAGATTTATTAACTCTTCATTGCCTACCGTAGTTGTAGCGGGAGCAGATTTTAGATCCTCTATTTTTGTTTTGACGCCGCTTACGGTTTCGCCAAGCGTCTCTCTAATCGTCTGCCACGAATTGTCGGACTCTGCGTCTTTACCGCGAAACCCTCCGCGCAAAATAAAATCCAAATTTGCAAACCAAAAACTGATTATTATCGCCATTGCCAATCCGACACCGCCGTAAATAATAATTTTTTGATTCTTTTCCTCCATAAAAAGATTCCCACGGATTTCTAACGGATTTTCGCAGATAATATATCCGCGTAAAGCCGCTGAAAATCAGCGAAAATCCAAATGTTCCTCGCCGCCGATGCGCATTATTTAGTATCTATGATCTTTCTAGAATAATCACTCTCATATTATCCTGCGGCAGATCTTTCTTGGCAATTTTTAGTTTCGGCATTGTCTCCGATTTTACGCCTAACTCTTTCAAAAATTTTTCCAGCGGCAGAAGTTCGGCTTTAACACCCGGAATTTTATAATACATCGGAATGACAATGCGGGGCTGAATCTGATTTACCAAATCAACTGTCTGTTTGACAGCCGAAGCGCCGACCGGAACCAATAAAATATCAACATCCTCCAGTTGTTCCAATTCTTCGGCGGAAAATTCACAGGAACTGTCGCCAAGATGAGCGACGGAAATATCGCCGATTTCAAAACGATAAAAAATGATCGGCTCGGCGCCGGCGCTTTGTTTGGGCTGGATGCCGTAGATAAAAATCTGCTTTACTTCCACCTCGCCTGGGGTCTTCATTAAAAAATAATTTCCGCCGACGCCCTCAATAAACCCGTGCGCGTCGTCATTGCGGCTTATGGTAACAATGTCAGCCGAAAGCGACCGCGGAAGTTTTAATCCCACGTTCGGATTATACGGATCGGTGACGATTTCCGCCTCGCGCTCGCCGATTTTAGTGCTGATTTTAAAACAAGATAAACCGAGCCAATTTAATGTTACGGACATAATATTGTATATAATATTTTGTATTTAGTATTTGGTATATTATATCCTTAAATATAAGATACAAGATACAAAATACTAAATACGAGTGTTTTTATTTTCCCACAAAAACGCTATTTTGACAAGCTGCTTTTCTTCAACCCCTCCAGCTCTTTTTCTATCTGACGAACCGCCTCGTCAGGCAATCTTTGAATGCCGTAAACCACCTGATCTTGAATATCGCGGTCTATTTCCGAACCGCGGATATTTTCCCAAAGCCGGGCTCTTTTTTCATCCGCGATTTCCGCGTAAAATCCGGCGCGCTCAAACTCCTGCCGCCATGCTTCCAAATACCGCGAATCACTCGGCGAAACCTCAACCAGACCTCTTACAATCATCTCGCCGTCCTTTGTTTCAATAAAATTCTCCGCGCCAATCCGCGGCTGACGCGACAAAAATGCCTCAAGCCACTTTTCCGAAAGCCATTTCGGCTTACGCTCCAATCTTAATTCGTCTCCGCGCAACTCAAAAACCGCCGGCCGACTCGGGGATCTCTCTTCCGTTTTTAATTCAACAAGTAAAAACATAAAATTATTCTTCTATGACAAAATCGTCGCTTGGCTCCTCTTGCTCCGCGCGCCAAGTTCGATAATCAATAAGACGCGCATTTAAACCATACCCGACTTCCTCTTTTAAGTAATCAGCCAGAGGTCTGCGATCCTCTGCCTTCAATTCCTTAAACGACTCCACAAAATCTTTATACGCCTCCCGCAAAGTTTCCATTCTTTCCCGGTATATCTCATAGGTAGAATCGCCGTCTCTGAGCGCACCGGCCCAAACATTTATCGAGTTCCACGCGCCATAGACCGCATTCAAACTTTTTCTTTTGGGCGCCTTTCTCATTAACCGCTCCCATTGCCTCAAAGACGCGCTGAAATTTTTTTGCTCTTGCGGGGTAAAGCTATAATTTTCCGGCTGGGTGATAAATTGCGCGATTTTCCCCCCCTCCTCGGTTTCTCCGAAAATACTCTGTAAATCCGCCCTAAGCCGGCTGTCATAAAATTTCTTAATCAACTCCCTTCTTAGCAGGGCGTTGCTCGCAGCATCATAACCAGAAGCCGATCGCTCCAAAAGATCGAGAACGATTCTTAAATCCTCGGGCGGCAAGCGGTGTTTTGCGATCTGCGGATCGTCTAAATACATCTCTACGATTACCGCGAGATATTCTACGGCCTTGATATAAAGTTCAGTTTTTGGGTTGGGGTTGTTAATGCTGTCAACATACGACGATCTGAAACGATCTGGAGATTGCAACCGCAGAACAACCCTTTCCAAAAGCGCCAGCTTCGCTTCCGGCGATAAACGCGCCGTGAGAAAATCATTGGCATGCGTTAATTCGTGGATCGCTGTCTTAAAAAATTCTGCGAGATTTATTCTCTCGGAAGATTTGCCGAAAATAATTGTGGAACGAGGCATACTCTGCACGCATATCGCCAAAACGCGGCCGCCGGGGATGCCGTATCGCGGATCGTTCTCCAATTCCCTAGCGGCAAACCCAATTGCTTCTACATTTTCTACCCAGCCGGGCGGATAAGTCGCTAATATTTCTTTAAATGCCTCATTCGGTATGCCGACTTTTTCAAACCCCACAACCCCCAACTCTTCTTCGCGCTCGCCTTTTCCATACTCAACCCGCTTAACCAAAGAATACTCGACATTATGTCGCGGCAATATTTTTCCAAGCCGCGCAAGCCGAACGGCCGTTTTTTCTTCTTGTTCGACGCGCTCCTGCCGCCCCACTCCCCCTATGCCGGCAAAGAAAACATTTGCCGCCATAACAACGGGCGCTAAAATTTTTCCAATGGCTAAATTGGCCTTCCTGATTTTGTCCGCGATCCGCGATCTTCGCTCAAGCCCCCGCTCATATTTCTGAAGACTCTGCTCATTCTCGGGACTTAATTGTTTTGGAAATTCAGCGCGCATAACTATGAAAAAATTTTCACAAAACTCCGCTTTCCTTTTTGCACTAAAACGCCGTCCCTGCCGGGTACGATGTCGACCAAAATATCTTTAACCACCTCGCCGCCGATTTTGACCGCGCCCTCGGTTACAAGCCGACGCGCCTCGCCCCTGCTTTCAACAAAACCGACTTCAACCAATAAATCCAAAATGTTGATATTGGCGGCGCTGATTTTATGCAATGGGATTTCATCCGGTATCTTGTGTCTTTGAAAAAGTTGCACAAAACGATTTTCCGCGACTGTCGCCTCTTCCGCACCATGATACATTTTAACAATTTCGCGCGCGAGACGCATCTTGAGGTCGCGAGGATTTGCCGCCGGATTTTCGTACTGCCGGCCAACCTGCTTTAATTCATCAGATAGGAGATCGCTAAGCAGAGTAAAATACGACAAAATCAGTTCGTCGGGAATTGACATCAATTTGCCATACATATCCTCGGGTTTTTCGACTAACGCGACGCAATTGCCAAGCGACTTAGACATCTTTTGCTTGCCATCTAAACCAACCAAGAGCGGGACGGTAAGAATATCTTGTTCGCGCGTGCCCAATTTTCTTTGAAGATCGCGGCCGGCCAGAAGATTGAATTTTTGATCTGTTCCGCCGAGCTCCACATCCGCCTGTACTTGAATTGAATCGTAGGCCTGCATTATCGGATACAGCAACTCGTGCACGCCGATATCCACGCCCTCTTTAAGCCGCTTGGAAAAATCGTCACGCTCGATCATCCGCGCTACCGTAAATCTGGCCGCGAGCCGAATGATTTCGGCGAAATTAAAATCTTTAAACCATTCAGAATTGAATCGAACCTCGGCTTTTTTTACGTTTAAAATTTTTCCCACCTGCTCAAGATATGTTTTTGCGTTCTTTTTAATTTCTTCGTCGGTCAGCATTGGCCGGGTTTTTGATTTTCCCGAAGGATCGCCGATTTTGGCGGTGTAATCACCGATAATAAAAACGACTTCATGCCCTAAATCCTGAAATTGTTTGAGCTTGCGAAGCACGACCGAGTGCCCCAAATGCAAATCCGGCGAAGTCGGATCCGCGCCGAACTTCACGCGCAACCTTTCACCGGAAAGCAGCTTCTTCCTTAAATCATCGGCAACAATCACTTCATCAACCCCGCGGGTTAAGAGTTCGTTTATTTTATTTTCATCGGTGACAACTTTCATAAGTAGTAAGTAGTAAGTAGTAAGTAGTAAACGCAACAAAATCCTTGCTGCTTGCTACATACTACTTGCTACAAAACAGCGATTTGCTCTTTAATTTTTCTCAACTTCTCTTCGACCTCCCGCAGTTTCGCCCGCTCTCCATCAACAACGACTTTCGGCGCGCGGGAAACAAAATCTTGATTTGTTAATTTTGACCGCAAGCTGGCAAGATATTTTTCCAGGTTTTCTTTTTCCGACATAAGGCGGGACTTCTCTTTTTCCAAGCTGGCCGCGCCCAAAACTATTTTTATTTGGGCAACCGCACTAGCACTTTTTTTGCACATAACTTCTGCGCGGGCGAATCTTTTGACTATTCCAATGTTCTCTTCAAATAATTTTATGTTTTTTGAAATTACTTCAAACTTTGCCATTTCCGCCGGCGGGACATTGTGCTCGGCGCGCAGATTGCGCATCTTTATAATCGCCTGCCGCAGAATCTCAAAATCCTTTTCCGCTTTTTTATCAATTTTCTTTTTATCCGCTTTGGGCCATTCGGCAATCATTAATAAATTCCTTTGTCCAGATAGGCCCCACAATTCTTCGGTAACGTAAGGCATAAAAGGATGCCACAATTTTAGTAGTAAGTAGTAAGTAGTAAGTAGTAAGGGATTGTTTGGTTGGGTTTTGTTGATTTCTACATACCAGTCGGCGAAATCGCCCCATGTAAATTCGCGTAACTTTTCGCCCGCTTCTGAAAAACGCATTTTCTCTAAATCGTCTGTAACTTCCAAAACAAGATTATTTAATTTTGACAATATGCACTTATCCGCTAACGTCTTAGCTGTAGTCTGTAGTCCGTGGTCTGTAGTCTGGCCAAGCACGAATCGGCCGATGTTCCACAGCTTATTCGTGAAATTTCTAAATCCAGCGATTTTTTCCTCCGACAGTTTAACGTCATTCCCCGGCGAAGTCCCCAAAACCAAGCTCAAACGCACGGCGTCGGTGCCATATTTTTCGGCAACGGTGAGCGGGTCAATCACATTGCCGAGCGACTTGGACATCTTTCTCCCCTGCTCGTCGCGCACCAGCCCGTGGAGATAAATGGTCTCAAACGGAACTTCGCCAAGCGCGTAGGTGGTCATCAAAATCATCCGCGCGACCCAGAAGAAAAGAATGTCATAACCGGTTTCCAAAACCGATGTCGGATGAAATCGCGCTAGCTCGTTCTTCTTGTTTGGCCAGTCCAAAGTGCTAAAAGTCCACAAACCCGAACTAAACCACGTATCCAAAGTATCAAAATCCTGCACCCAGCCCTGACCGGCAGGCGCCTCTACACCCACATAGATTTCTTCACCTTTATACCACACCGGAATTCGGTGTCCAAACCAAATTTGGCGCGAGATGCACCAATCGCGCAAATCATTCATCCAGTGAAAATAAATTTTCTCAAATCGTTCGGGCAAAATTTTTATCTGCCCATTTTTCACCGCCGCGATTGCCAATTCCTTGAGCGAAACCCTTGAACCCGATCTAATTCCTTTAATTCTGGAGGCTGACAGCCGAAAGCGGTTAGCCGTGCTAACAAACCACTGTTTTGACGGCAATTGTTCCACCGCGTCGCCCGAGCGGTAGCAAATTCCGACATTGTGCTTGATATTTTCCGTCTTTTGGAGCAAACCAGCGGCCCCCAAATCCGCCAGAAATTTTTCGCGCGCTTCGGCCACCGCGAGCCCGACATATTTCCCCGCCGCCTCCGTCATTTTGCCGTCCTGCCCGATTATCTTAATTACCGGTAAATTATTTTTCTCCGCCATTTGCCAGTCAGTCATAGAATGCGCCGGCGTAACGCCAACTACGCCGGTACCGAAATTCTGGTCCACCGTCCGTTCGCCAATAACACGGACATGAATTTTATGTCCCGCCAGGTCAACATCAAGCTCTTTGCCGATATATTTTTTATACCGCTCGTCTTTTGGATTTACCGCAAGCGCCGTGTCTCCCAATTTAGTTTCTGGACGGGTGGTGGCGACAATAAGCGACTCGCGGGGGCTGATTTTATATACAATATAGTAAAGACGCCCCTCCTCTTCGCGATGCTCAACCTCGTCATCCGCGAGGGTGGAAGCGCAATGCGGACACCAATTAACAATCCGCTCACCGCGATAAATAAGACCGTCGTCGTACATCCGTTTGAATATTGTGCGTACCGCGAGCGATCGCGTCTCATCAAGCGTATACGCCTCGCGCGGCCAATCGCAGGAGCACCCCATCTTGCGGATTTGGCGGTGGATAGTTTCTTTTGAAGATTGGACAAACTTATAAACTTCAGCCAAAAATTTTTCGCGCCCCAAAGAATGACGCGACTCACCTTTTTCTTTCAAAAGTTTTTCTACCTTCGTCTGCGTCGCGATAGCCGCGTGGTCGGTTCCAGGAATCCAAACCGTATCGTCTCCGCGCATTCGATGGAAGCGCGTCATAATATCTTGAAGCGCTAGCATTACCGCGTGACCGACATGAAGCGTACCGGTCACATTCGGCGGCGGCATCACAATGGAGAAATGCTTCACGGATTTTTTGTCGCCTGCCCTCCGAAGCCTTCCCGGCCCTCGAAGCTTTAGCGGAGAAGGCGGCGAAGGAGGGGGACCGAAAAAACCACTATCTTCCCATTTTTTGTAGATAGCATCTTCAACCTCGGCTGGATTGTAAGCTTTTGGCATGTCCATAATGACTAAATTTTACATTAAATATACCGAAAACGCAATCAAAACGAGAGTGTAAAAAATCTCCCATATTTCAGGGAGATTGACTGTCTGGAAAAATCATCCGGCTCGGCGATCACTGCGCCGAATCTGCGTTATCTGTTTTTTGATCGTCACGGAGCGAACTGCGCTCTCTTTCCAAAAAATAGCCGGCGATAATTCCCGATCCGGCGTAAATCAGGGACACAGCCGCGATGCCCACCATCACAAAAAGAAAAATCTTCCATAAAAATTCTATATCGACGTAAAAAGACAAAAACGGGCTTCCTTCCATGGCTCACCTCCGCTTCGGGGCAGGAAACACAAAAATATGGAAACATCCGCCGTATCTCTCCCGAATCGCGTACAGCCGCTTTTTCAGCATCCCGCGCCGGAGATAACCCCATGTCCACGCCGCTTCTGCCGCGCTCATCTCGCGGAACGACAAATCGAAAGTCGCGCCCGTGAGATGGGTTGAAGCTCTGCCCCCCGAAGGTGGCGCGGCGTTGGGATTTCTGCGCAGACGCTTTTGATACTCGCGCGTCCGCACAAGCGAAGTGATTTTTATTTTGCCACCGAATCGCGCGGAGAAATCCGCCGCGATTTTGCAGATAAAATCGCGCGTCGTCGGCCGAATGTATTTATAAAACGCGCGATTGCCAACATCGCGCTCGCCAAGACGCTCGTCAAGATAGAAGTGCGCTCCTGAATCAGGCACATTGACCAATATCCCTTGTTTTACCCAAAACTTCAAAGTTTGAAGATTCGCAAGGCGTTTTAACCGGAACCTGTTCGCCAAAATATTTTCGCACCGCAAACGCGAAACGCCCTTGCATCGACCGGCATAAGCCGGCATCGGAGAAATCAAGATAAGGATAAAAAGAATCCAACGCATCTTTTTCCCTTGGTTTCAAAGAACCAACCACAGAATACCGCAAAAAAATTACGGAGTCAAATTGACAAATCAATTCTTCTATGATGAGCTGAAATTACTGTTCATTTACATCTTGCCGAAGAAGACGGAAAAGGAGACGTAAAATGCAAAGAATTGTCCCACTTTTCGCAATTGCCGCCATCCAGGGACTTTTCGGCTGTTCTTGTCAAAATAGATTTCAAAATGATTTATGGCAAAAAATGCGTAATGTCGCTAAAATCGGCGACAACATTACGCCCGCGGAAGACGCGGCCATCAAAGAACAGCAAGCGGTTCTCTACGACATAATGAAACTCTATGCCGAAGAAGCGCTTGAGCGCCCGAAAGACCTTGTCGCCTGCGCCCGCGAGATGTTCGCGATGCGCCGCAGCGGCAAGTGCCGCGACAGATTCAGCCAGTATCTCGCTCCGGAGGAGGTCAAATGGAGCGATGCCGCCGACGAGGGAAAGATCAGCGGAATCGGCATCGAGCTCTCGCCTGATGACGCCAACGCCGTCATTGTAAGAGTGATCGAAAACGGCCCGGCGGAAAAAGCCGGAATAAAAGTCGGCGACATTATTCTAAAAATAGACGGCAAAATCCCGAAAGACAAACAGGAAGCTGTTTCCCTGATTCGCGGAAAAACGGGCACCGAGGTCGCGCTTACGATCTCGCGCAAAGGAGCCGCCAAGCCCCTTGAATTTACGCTTGTTCGCGCGGATATCCTAATTCAATCCGTAAAAAGCCGCGTTTCGGCGGAGAACCCCAAAATCGGCGTGATCAAAATTGAAATTTTTGACCGGTCATCCGCGAAGCAATTTGACGACGCGGCGCGGAATTTGATGAAGAACGGCGTTACGGGAATTATTGTTGACTTGCGGAATAACCCGGGCGGCCTGCTGTGGCAGGCGCTGGGCATTCTCTTGGATTTCGCGCGTTATAATGATACCCTTCTTACACTTCGCCGCAGAACAAACATAAGTTCAATCTCCTGCCTGCCTCCGCTCTGCGGACTTTTCCGCGGACTGCTCGCGGATGCCAATGTCGTCGTTCTTATAAACGGCCGAAGCGCCTCGGCTTCGGAAATTGTCGCCGGCACGCTTAAGGACTGGGGTTACACGCTTATCGGACAAAAAACCTTTGGCAAGGGCGTAGGACAGGCGCTGATACCGCTTCGCGACGGCTCGCGCCTCGTTCTCACTGTTTTCGAATTTTCGGTCGGAAACTCAAAAACCCGCGTCCACGAAATCGGCGTCAGTCCGACAATCGAGGTTTCGCCATCGACGGACAAAAACGACGATCCGGAAATGCGAAAAGCCATGGAATTTCTCGGCTTCTGCGTCGTAAACGCAGCGCCTCCGCAAGGAAAATGCAAACGATAAATCACAAAAGGCACGCCGAACGTGCCTTTTTTAATTTATATACAAAAAATTCTGAAACTCTTTAGAGCTGCGCTGGAACGGTCGAAATCGGCTGCTGTATTTCGGGCGGCACATCCACTGCTCCGCCGCCATTTGAAAGCTTTTCTTCCACCATTTGCTGAAGCTTTTCAAGTTTTTGGCCGGTCGCCTCGTCAAGGACGCGCATATTTTTCATTTTCATCTGAAGCTGGATCAAACTCTGCATAATTTCATTGAGCGTCATGCTCGCATCGCGATAATCGCCGCTATTAAAAGATTCGATCACCGGATTGATAATTTCCTGAACCTGCGCCTGAATATCTTTTGATCGAAGGCCCTTGGTGCGCTGTATAATATCGCGCACGCCGTACATTACACCCTGAATTTCGCCGGGCTGGCCGTTGTCGCGAAGATCCTGCATCGCGTCCATTGCTCCCTCCAAATCACCGGCGTTATATTTTTCTTGAGATTCTTTAAGCACCCCATCCATTTCATTCAACCGAGTTTTTAACGCATCAATATCAAATCCAAGCTTGGCAAAAATTTTGCTTGCGGCAAGTTTTTTGACGCGCGCCAAATCTTTTGTAGCCCGCTTAATTTCCACCGGCAGCTCCACTTTGTTGCGGATTGCCTGAATATCATCCCAAAAATTTATGTCCCGAAATTCGCCGATCATTTCGCGGATGCTGGCGTCCGGCGAAGGATTCGCGATGTTTTTTTCAAACTCAAGAATCTGACTGTTTATTTCCGTGATTTTTTGCAAATCATCGGCGACATTTTGGATTTTTTTAAGCTTCGGCAAAAATCTTTTGATTTCCGATTTCATCTTTTTAATTTCGTTCAAAACATTTTTGATTTCCCGCGGGTCGATAAATTCTTCCTCCATCGTCGGGTTTTCTTTTCCGCCCGGTCCGATGTCCGCTCCGGGATTGCCGGCCACAAAAGGAACTGGCGTCGGCTGCGGCGAAACAGTTTGGCCAGAATCGCCCATAGCTGTCGGCGGCGGCACGGGATAAATATAATTCTCCGCCACCGCGGCACGGAACCGGTGGATTACCGGCGTAGACATCGCGATTTCCCTTGCTAAAAGCAAAATCGGCAAAACAAAATACAGCCCGACCGACGCGGCCACGGCGATACTGATTACCGCCATATGCACATGACGACGATGCATTTCTTCAATATGAGAAGTTATTTTATTGATCATAATATTTTAGCTAAAAACCGCGCTTCATTGAGCGGCAAAAGCTGATTAAAATTTATTGAATTTCGTTTATGGCTGTTTAGCGAATACAGCATTATAATATAATTTTTCACTGGCAAGAGTGACATCTTTCGCCGCATAATAAATTGCGAAGTCGCTTTTCTTTTCCCAATTTTCAAAAGCAAGTGAGACGATGTCTTTCCAACCAATTATTGTTGTTCTAAAATCACGGACAAGGGGCAAAAAAAATTCCACTGTTCCGCGGGCGTTTTCCTCAAAAAATGCCGCTCCGATTGCAAATGGCGTAGGAACATCCTTTGGAGGTACGGGCGTAACTCTGGCGATAAATCTGCCGTGCGCTTCTCCCAAAATCCGCATTGATTCTCCGGCATCGCGGACCGCGCGGTCCGCAAAACCAGCTATTATTTTGCCGCAATGAACGTCAAAAGCAAGCTGGGTAGCAACGAGCCCTTGAAAATTAAAAAACCGCGCTATGTTCCTGTGCAAGCCGGTTTTTGCAAGCGGCAAAATCATAAAGATCGCGGCGCAGGCGGCAACCAAAATGATTTTTTCCGTATCAAAAGATTTTTTTGCCCGCTTTGGGCATTTTTTAGCTTTGCGCATGGGAGTTTTGTTTTTATTTTTATTAAATTAAGCTGAATTTTTTAGCTTATGTATTTATAATAGCATAAATTTGCACTTCTGTCAAAATCTTGACATTTTTTCCACATCGTGCTATTCTAAAATGTTAGAGTCCTTAGAAAGGAACCGGATAAATAAAGAGCTATAATAAGCCATTTTTAAACAAAAAAGGCCAAAATTAGAGACCGACAGCCGGCAACAACCTGCGTCCACGACAAGCATGGAGATTTATCGAAGGATAACACGGGTTTCTTACTCGTTTCTCCCTTTGAAAAATCTTCTTGGACGCAGATTATTGCCGGCCTGCCCGCCGTAGCTTCACGCGAAGGCGGGTTTTTTGTTTTTTTGAATTTCCACGGATTGCTTGCGGATTCTCACAGACCGCTCACGAATCTCCGCCTACAAAGGCAAGGAGGCGCTGAATGGCGTCGATGATGCAAGCGTCCCCTTGGGAACACCCACAAGACACACTTCCTGCCACGGAACATAATGGCTTTTAAATTCTCTTTGAAGCGTCGTGCCGTCAGACATTATAATCTTATATATGAATTTGACGTCGGCCCCGTTGTGCGGTTTTTCCGTGCATTTGGTTTCTCCGACCGGCAGTTCCTCGGTCTGTATGATTTTTTTCTCCGGCGGCGCGACAATATTGTAAACCTCGGGCTTCGCGATCTCCGTCCTGCGTCCGTCTTTGGCGCCCCAAAGTTCAAAAATGAGGTTTGTTCCGCGGACATATCCCTGAATTAAGAGCGAAGCGCTAAAAGTATTTTTAAATTTAAAATCCGGGGATGGATCGTAAATCGTAGCATCCATCCCAACCGGCGGTTCGTAATAAGGAACGCGGTAAGAATGATTAATGCGAGCGATAATCTGCGTTCCGGCATCCATTGCCGCGCGGAACATCGTAGTGCCTATCTGACAGAGTCCGCCGCCGAATTCCGGAACAGTTTTGTCTTTTTTTATCACCAGTTCCGGCAAAAATCCGCTTTCCGCGTCAATCGGTTTCAAATTTTCTATCACCGAAAATTCTTCGCCGGGTTGAATAATCAAACCTGATAATTTTTTGACGCCGACTTTAATATTTTCTATCCGATTCTTCGGACTGTCGGCGAAAGAAGTCGACGCGCTTCCGACGATTTCTTTAATCCCCAAATTATTTATGTCGCCGACCTTAGTGATCGGAGATCTTTTATTAACGACCAGCTCTGCTCCATTTTTTTTCTCGCGCAAAAAAGTCTTTGTGAACAAGGAAAAATTCGCCTCACGATCGATTTCAAGCCCGTCTCTCGGCGGAATAAAGTCCGCCACCCTGCCGGCCGCAATGGATAATTTCGGCTCTTGCGGCTTTCTTTCTATGTAGCCAGCGAGGCGATTAAAATATTTTTCAACTTCATCTCGCGCAAAAATTATAACGGCCTGCCCGCCGATTTTTTTTAATGCCAGCCAGCTCCCAAGGGTCGCCTTGCTTGCCTTGTAGGTATCGCCGTCGTAGGTTATCGTAAGCGGAGCAAGGGCGAGAATTTCGTCGGCCTCATTGATTTTTGCAGCGGCCTCGGAAACGCTGATTTGCGGCTCGGCAATCTGTGGCGCAATGATGATGGGTGAAAAATCTAAATCGCGAAGACGACCATCAATTTTTTCAACTAGCGCTTCATAATCTATCTCAACGCCCGGACTTCCTGGGCTGACCACGAAAGTCAAATCTTTAGAAATTTTTAAATTCGTCTCACGCATCGGTTCATTAAGACCGCTAAGATATTGTTTTAGGGCTTTTCTTAAAAGGTCTTGGTTTATTTCGTACATGGGTAGAACTTCGCGCGGCCGCGCGAGAAGAGTGATTTTTTTCCGAAACGAGTCAAAAAAATTTTTGCCGCGCCCGAATCCGCTGGCCATATCGGCCATCTCCTCGGTTTTAAAATTCACGAGACGAAGTGAGAGTTCCGGATTTATTTCCGAACCGACGAGCATCGGAACTTTAAAACTCCGATTGTTACATAAAAAGGCGAAACCTCCGCCGGCGATTTCATCCAATTTTTTTTCTATAGCGTCGGCGGCCTCGCCGCTTGTAAGCCCGACGAGATTAATTCCGGAAAATGTCACTCCAGGCGGTACTCTGTCGTTGTATTTTTTTTCAAACACGCAAACCGCCCCCGCCAGAGCGGCGGCGAGAATTAAAAAAAGCGAGCCGAAAATCGCGGCCAGCCGCTTTTTTGAAACTTTTGGCGCTCGAAGAAGCGGGGTGTCCGTCATTTTTTTAGCAATTCTTTTAAAATCGCCCTTGCTTTTTCAGCCATATCTTCAGTTTCTTCGCGACGCTCGCCGATATAAATTTTTATCGCGTCACCCTCGGCCAGATCTTCCGGCAGATTCTGAACCGGCCAGTCAATCGTCTGGCCGTCTTCTAATTTTACGACCGCATAGTCATCCTCAAAACGATCGATCGTCGCTTCTAAATAATTTGGCATAATGGTATACAAAATATTAAATTAACTCAATTACTCCCCGCCCGAGGCGGGTCAGCCCTTGGCGGGGAATAATTTTATCCACTGTTGCTATTCTTTTTCGGCAGAATAACCGTAAGCACTCCGTTTTTCATAATCGCCTCTATTTTATTTTCTTCCACTGGCTGCGGTAAAGTAACTGAACGAGAAAACGATCCAAAATAACATTCGCGATATACGTATTTTGCATTATCGGGAATTTTAATGAAGCGGCTTCCGCGAATAGTTAAAATATTTTTTTTAATTTCAATTTTAATGTTCCGCGCCTCCACGCCAGCAATAGTTGAGTGCGCAATAAACTCGTCGGGCGTTTCTAAAACGTCCAAAAGCAACTCTCCATCCGCGTTTGCGATGGAAACTGGCCACGGCTCTACAATTGATTTTTGTTCCTTTGTCACATGTTTAAAAATTTTTGTGATTCCTAACATACATATATATTATAGCAAATTACGCGATTCCGCCATAACCGCGGACTTTGCTTCGGACCTCAGACTTAAACCGTCTAATTTCGCTGGATTGACAAGCCGAGATTGACACCGATAACGACTTCAATATAATATAATTTCATCGTTCTTTGAACAGGGAGAGCAAATGCGCGGAATTATTTATGATTTTGATGGCGTGCTTTTGGATTCAACTAAGACCAGCGGAAAAAGATTTTTGGAGGCGGCGGAAAAAATCGGCCTGCCGATAAACGACGAGGCCAGAAACCGCGCGGCGACGGTTTCAAAAGTCGGCGCCGCTATCGCTAAAAAAATCTGGCCGAACGCCGATCTCGACGCGCTCTATCGCGCGTGGGAAGAGATTGATCTCGCTTATGATTTCAAGCTCTGTCCGGGAGCGATCGGGATACTAGAATACGCCCGCCACTGCCACTATCAACAAAGCGTTCTTTCAAATCGCGCGACAGAAACGCTTGAACCACTGATGCGCAAATTGAACGTTGAAAGATTTATGCTCGCCCGCTGGGCCTGCGCCAGAACCGCGTTTCTGAAGCCCGATCCGCGGAGCGCCGAGCCGCTCATATCAATTTATCAAAAGAAAGCATGCATCAGCCGAAATGAATTGCTTTTTGTCGGCGACAGCGCGACACACGACTGGCCAGTCGCGCGCGAGACAGGAGCTACATTTGTCGGCGTTTTAACCGGTGCAGATACCGAGGATGAACTTCTTGCCGCCGGCGTGCCGCATAAAAACATCATCGCCTCGGTTGCCGAACTCCCAGACTGGCTTGAACGCCACGATCGGCGATGACCGCGCGCATAAACTTGCAAAACTCGTGCCGCCACAAAAAATCTGCCTCCAAAATCAGGGGGCTTTTAATTATCATAAAAATCCGAAATCTAAACTGGCGACGATGTTGGTGAACTAATTCGATCTATTGACAGACGATCGCTTTATACATTATATTAAAATCAACCAGGCTGGTATGCTGAAAGCTCGGTAATTTCGGGCGGAAAGCCGGTCGACAGTACTGGAAAATTTAAGACAAGATAAACAGTATGGCTAAATTAGCAGACCAACAGTTTGTTGAAGATGTCGTTAAGGCCATCGTCAACCATCCCGAGGAAGTTAAAACCGACAGGACCGTTGACGAGCGCGGAGTGTTAATCACTCTTCACATCAACCCGGAAGATATGGGTTATGTCATCGGACGACAAGGTCAAACTGCCCGCTCCATCCGTACGCTCTTAAAGATCGTCGGCGCTAAAAATAACGCCCGCGTCAACTTGAAGATCTACGAACCGGAAGGTTCACGCCGCCCACCGCGACGCGAGATGGATGTCGACACTGAAGCAGTTGAAGATCTAAAATTCTAAAAAATATCCAAAAAATCAAAACTCCGCGCATAAAGCGGGGTTTTGATTTCTTGACTTTAATAACGCGGATAAAAGCTGATAACGCCGATGCTAAATCCGCGTAATCCGCTCATATCCGCGTTATCCAAAACATGAAATTCAACATCCTCACAATCTTTCCACAAATGTTCGCCTCCTATATCAACGAGAGCATTCTTAAGCGCGCGCAAAAAAAGAAACTGATTAAATTTAATATCCTTGATATCCGCGACTTCGCCACCGACAAACACCGCAAAGTTGACGACAATCCATTCGGCGGCGGCCCGGGAATGGTGATGAAGATTGGGCCAATTTTTAAGGCTCTCAAAAAAATTCTCGTCAAGACACCTCGTCCCCTATTTCAAGCGACCGCTTATAATGGGGGAAGGGGACAAAAAAAAATCCGAATAATTTTGTTATCTGCCAAGGGAAAAACTTTTGATGCCGAAGAGGCGAAACGATTGGCGAAATATGATGAACTGATTTTTATCTGCGGACGCTATGAGGGCATAGATGAGCGTGTGGCCAAATATCTGGTGGACGAGGAAATCTCTATCGGCAATTATGTTTTAACCGGCGGCGAACTTCCGGCGATGGTAATAATTGACGCCGTTTCCCGCTTTATCCCGGGCGTCCTCGGCAAAGCCGAATCTCTTAACGAAGAGAGCTTTACGCCCGCCAAGGGCGTGCCGAC
>Ga0233422_10000269_pt1 | contig 27089 bp, 25 predicted proteins | sample Watercolumn_Mata_2_FD_182724 | JGI IMG/M metagenome (GOLD analysis project Ga0233422, IMG submission 182724) | Freshwater microbial communities from Lake Matano, South Sulawesi, Indonesia - Watercolumn_Matano_2014_110_MG | ecosystem: Environmental > Aquatic > Freshwater > Lake | place...
CGACATAACGGTCGTGATATCGTCTTGCGAAGCCGCTATTGCCGCGGCCGAACAGATGGCGGGAGTGCGCCGAGTAGACCAGACCATTATGGGGATCGCGGGAGAGCTGGTAAAAGGCTCGACGACCACTGTCCACTATGAGCGCCTGAAGCCCGAGGTCCGGATTGACCTTCCGGAGCTCAAAAATATCGTCCAAAAAGTCCAGTGGAAAGCTTTCGACCGCATTCGCCAGCAGCTGGCTTGGGAAACGGGACACAGCGAAATTGACGTGAAGCTCATCAACGCGGCTATCGTGGACGTGCGGATTGACGGCTATCGGGTGACCAACCCCCTCGGCTTTCAGGGGCGCGACGTCTCGATTGGCATATTCAACGCCTACGCGCCGATGGTGCATTTGGGGGCGCTCCAAAAAATCGCCGAGGAGCTCGATTTGGATTTGTTGAGCATCGCGGCTGAACCCTACGCGGTGGCCCGCTCGATGGGCCTGGAAAATACGGTAGACTTCAGTGCTATTTTCATTGATGTCGGCGGCGGGACAACCGACATCGCCGTGGTCCGAAACGGGGGTCTCGAGGGAACGAAAATGTTCGCGCTGGGAGGGCGGGCTTTCACCAAGAGGTTGGCCCAGGAACTAAACATCAATTTTGAGGAAGCCGAACAGCTCAAGGTGCGCTACGGCCGCCGGGAGCTGGGACGCGATGTCGCCTCACGCCTTGAAAAACTGCTGGACGAAGACTGCCAGGTATGGCTGGATGGAATAGAATTGTCACTTGGCGAATTCGCCGATTCCGATCTTTTGCCCTCCAAAATTCTTCTTTGCGGGGGTGGCTCGGCTCTTCCGGGCATAAAAAAGGCGCTTTCCCAAAAAGAGTGGCTTGGAAATCTACCTTTCTCGAAAAAACCCCACATCGGGTTCTTGCAGCCAAAAGATGTGGCCAATATCCAGGACACGACGGGGCTTCTGCGCGATCCGCAGGATGTGACGCCGATGGGTCTGGCAAACTTGGCGCTGGACTTGGTGGGAGAAGAAAAAGTTTTGGCAAGCATGCTCCGCCGAGCCGTAAAAATGATGCAGAACTAAAATGCACAAAACATTATACATTGACGTTGATGAGGAAATAACTTCAATTATCGACCGGGTGCGCAAGGCCGCCGCGGACGAGATTATTGTCATTGCTCCCAAAAGCGCGCTTTTACTTCAAAGTCTTGTCAATTTGAAACTGCTCAAAAAAGAAGCGGGGCGGCGCAAGAAAAAACTGATGATCGTCACGCAGGACAAAATTGGAAAAAAGCTGATTGAAAAGGCAGGCATTCTGGTCCAGGGGAAAATGGACAGCGATTTGGAGGACCATCCTGACGAAACGGAGCAGCGGACAGCCGGAAAAAAAATGGCTGCCCCCGCTGAAGAGGAATTGGCCAGGGAACTTGCAGAGGAAGAGCCGAAGATCGGGTCGGATCAGTATTTCGACGAGCCCCTTCCCGTTCCGGAGGTCAAGAAAGGCGCGGAAACTGCTTCGGAAAACATTGGAAAGATGACTTTCGAGGAAGCCAAAAAGGAATCTGTTGCCAAAAAGGGTGCTGCTAAACAAGCAAGAGACAAGAAGACAGGAGACCGATTTGTGAGATTGTCCGATATTGTGGCAACCCCAAAAGCCAAATCCAAGAGAGCTCCCAAAACTCGAAAGGAATCTTTTCAAAAAGTTGCGGCAAGTTCATCAGTTCCCCAAACTGGTTTTTCCCCAAGGCCGGAAAAATTCGGGCGCGATTTACAGCGAAAAGCGGAAAAATTTTTCTCTTTTCCGGCCGGCGAGAAAATTTCCCAGGCGGGAACTTTTCGCCGCGGCAAGGAAGAGAAAATTATAAGAACCAGCCGCGTGACAAAGAAAACGACTCGCTACCTTCTTGTTTTCGCCGTTGTGTTTTTCCTTCTAGCTGGCTTGGCCGGAGCTTATTTTTTCCTCCCCCGGGCCACTATCGCGGTTTATCTCAAAAGTCAGGAAAAATCCGTTTCTGTCAACGTGGAGGCAAACCTTGAGACGAGTTCTGTCGATGGATCCGCAGATGTTATTCCGGCTGTGCTCGAACAAGTGGTCAGGGAAAAAACGGAAGAATTTGAGGCGACCGGGAGCAAGTCCGGCGGCGGAAAGGCGACGGGAAACGTTGTGATTTACAATGAATTCAGCTCCGACAACCAGCCTTTGGTTGCGACAACTCGCCTTGAGACGAGCGACGGGAAGATTTTCCGGATCACAAAAGGGGCGGTGGTTCCTGGGATGACCAAAGTGGGAACGGAAACAAAACCGGGGGCCATTGAGGTAACGGTGGAAGCGGACAAGCCCGGCTCGGCCTACAACATCGAACCGACGACCTTCAAAATTCCCGGATTTTCCGGCGGGCCGAAGTACGACAAATTTTACGCCAAATCTTCAAAAGCTATGACGGGCGGAGCGGAAGGCGAATCGCTGGTCATTACATCGCAGGATATTTCCAAGGCCAAAGAACAACTGACAGCCGAAGTGAAAAAAGAGGCAGTAGAGGAACTCAAAAACAGCCTGCCGCCGGAGAGAAAATTTTTTGACGACGCGGTAATGACGGAGCTGATTGAAGCGACGTCGTCGGCTAGTGTCGGAACGCAGACAGAAAAATTTTCCTACACCGTCAAAATGAAAGCCAAAACTCTTTCCTTTTTGGAAAGCGATGTTAAAGAAATTGTGAAAAATAACCTGGTTCAGGAAGGAGAAAGTGTCAGCCGGGTTGATTTTGAAAGGCCTCTTGATTGTCTCTTGGCGGAATCGGACCCCGGCCAGAAATTCGTGAAATTCGAGGCAAAGACCGATTTGAATCTGGCCGAGGGAGTGGATCTGGAAAATTTCAAAAAAGGAACGCTCGGGAAAAATATAAATGAGCTGGAAGCCCTCGTCAAAACCTACCCTTCCATCCAGAAAGCCGATGTCAACCTCTGGCCCTTTTTCGTCACCCGGGTTCCGATGAATGAGGGGAGAGTGAAGATTGAAGTGAAATAATTGTCAAGCTAATCCTTGACAGAAAAAGTAAAAGAATTTAAGATATCATAAAGACATAAAAACTCTGTTCCTCAAGCATTCGGAATGAATTGCCCCTTGTATAAAGGCTGAAAGGCTTGGGGCATTGCCCTTGTTTTTGTTTATGCCCAAAGAGAAAGAAATCATAAAACTAAACGGACTCATAAAAGAGACTCTTCCCAGCACCACTTTCCGGGTGGAGCTTGAAAATGGGCATGAAATTCTGGCTCATATTTCCGGAAGGATGAGGGTGAATTATATCCGGCTTTTGCCGGGAGATCGGGTGCTGGTTGAGATGAGCCCGTATGATTTAACTAAAGGAAGAATAGTGCAAAGACTCTAGTCACATAACATGGAACATGGAACACATAACATTGCTCCATGCTCCATACTCCATGCTCCATGAAGGTTAGGGCCTCTGTGAAGAAAATCTGTCAAAAATGCAAGATCGTCAAACGAAAGGGCAAGCTTTACGTGGTTTGTTCCGTGGCGAAGCATAAGCAAAGACAAGGATAAAAAAGCTAAAAGCTAAAAGTGAAAATCTAAAAACTTTTGAAGTTTTATAAAAAATAATGGCGAGGATTGCTGGGGTGAATATCCCCGACGACAAAAGAATAGAAATCGCCCTCACCTATATCTATGGAATCGGGCGGCCCAGAAGCAATGAGATTCTGGCGGCTTTGAAATTGGATCCGAACGCACGGACGAAAGCAATGAGCGAAACCGATATTAACAAACTGAAGGATTACATTGAAAAAAATTTCACCATTGAAGGAGAGCTGAAACACCAGAAACAGATGAACATTAAGCGGCTTAAAGACATCGGTTGCTACCGGGGAATCCGGCACACAAAAGGTCTTCCGGTCAGGGGCCAAAAAACCAAGACTAACACCCGGACTGTGCGCGGGAACGTCCGAAAAACAATGGGAAGCGGAAGAAAACCGGCGGCGGAAAAAACCTAAAATGCTAATAATCGCGAATGATAAAACGAATAAATGCGAATAATTATTCGTATTCATTCGCTTAAACATTCGCGTAAATTCGCATGGGAGCAGAGGAAGTTAAGGAAAAAAAGGAAAAAATCTCAACTGGCGAAAGTTCAGAAGCTGTTATTACTGGGGAAAAAAAAGAAGTCAAGACAGAAACTGCAGAGGAAAAGCCGGTCGTCAAAAAACGAAAGAAAAAGATTCGCCGCCAGGTTCTCAAAGGCCGGGCGAATGTTCAGTGCACGTACAACAACACCATCATCACCTTTTCCGATCTGGGTGGGAAAGTTCTGGCCTGGGCAAGCGCCGGCTCGCTGGGTTTTCGGGGCGCAAAAAAAGCCACTCCTTATGCCGCCACTCAAATCGTAAATGCGGCGGCGGAGAAGGTGGCCAAGTACGGCTTGCGCGAAATCGAAGTTTACGTGAGAGGCGTCGGGTCGGGCCGGGAAGCGTCCATTCGGGCGCTGGCCAACAATGATTTTAACATAACGTCAATAAAGGACATAACTCCTATACCGCACAACGGTTGCCGGCCGAAAAAGCCGAGAAGGGTGTAATATTATGGCGCGTGATTTGTCTCCAAAATGCAAACTCTGCCGAAGGGCAGGCGAGAAACTCTTCCTCAAAGGGAGCCGTTGCGCTACGCCCAAGTGCGCTATGGTGAGAAAAGCCTATCCGCCCGGCATGCACGGCCAGAAAAGCAGGAGATCGCGCTCGGAGTTCGGGGAGCAACTGGCTACAAAACAGAAAATCAAGAGGATTTATGGAGTTTTGGAAAAACAGCTGAAAAAATATTTCAAAGACGTGAAGAATAAACCCGGCGTTACGGGCGATCTTTTGACGCAGAAGCTGGAAATGCGCCTGGACAATGTTGTTTTTCGATCCGGGTTCGCGACCAGCCGTCAGCAAGCCCGCCAGCTGGTGAGGCACTCCCACTTCACGCTGAACGGGAAAAGGACGAATCTGCCTTCCCGCGAAGTGAAGGTGGGAGATACGATCGGGGTGAAAACGGGGAAGCTCCGAAAAGAATATTTCAAAAGCACGGAAGAGGCAATCGCCGGCAAACAAAATGTTCCCGGCTGGCTGGAAGTGGACGCGAAAGAAAAGACGATCAAAATAAAATCCAAGCCAACCAAGGACGACTTGGGGATGGAACTTGACGTTCAAATGGCCGTTGAATATTATTCGCGTTAATTTTTGAGCCTGAAAAATAATTTTTAAATCAAAAAAATGATCAAAGTCACTCTTCCCAGGAAGCCAAAATTCACGAAGATCGGGGAAAATGTCGGCCGGGTTGAAATAGAGAATTGCTATCCGGGATACGGAACGACTCTCGGAAACGCCCTGCGCAGGATCCTCCTTTCTTCACTCACCGGCGCGGCGGCCACTTCGGTGAAAATAAGAGGGGCAACTCACGAGTTTTCAACGATACCGGGAGTTCTCGAAGACGTCATTCAAATAATTTTAAATCTCAAGAAAGTGAGGTTCCGGATGCATAAAGACGAACCGGTGAAGCTCACTCTCAAGGAAAAAGGCGCCAAGAAAATAACAGCCGCTCAAATTCAGTGTCCGGCCGACGTGGAGGTGGTCAACAAAGAAGCTCCCATTGCTTCTATAACCGATAAAAAGGGAGAGCTGGAAATGGAAATCGAAGTTCAAAAAGGACTTGGTTATGTTCCAGTGGAACAACAGGAACGAGAAAAGAAAGAAATCGGCCTCATTGCCATTGACGCTATCTATACTCCCGTGAGAAGGGTAAACTATATCGTCGAAAATATGCGGGTCGGGAAAAGAACGGATTATGACAGAATTACTCTTGAAATCGAAACGGACGGGACCATAACCCCGGAAAATGCTTTTCAAAAGTCGGTTGAAATTGCCATTTCCCAATACGAAGCGATATCCGCCTTTGAGGAAAAAGAAGAAGCGGCCGAAGCCGCCACTCAAGAAAAAGCGGAAAAGGAAACCAGGGCGGCGGAAGTTTCCGAAGGGGAAATTTCCGGAAAAGAAAGTTTTGAAACAGATATCAACACTCTTTCTTTTTCCACCAGGACGAATAATGTTTTGGAAAAGAACAATATAAAAACCGTCAGAGACTTGATAGCCTTAAGCGAGAACGAGCTGAAAAGCCTTGAAGGAATGGGAGAAAAAGGCGTCAAGGAAATTAAAAAAGCGATTGGAAATTTGGGTTTAACGCTTAAGTCGTAAAATTTCCAGCAGGATGAGACATCTCAAGAAAAGCAGAAAATTGAGCCGGATCAGAAAACAGCGCCAAGCATTGCTCAAAACAATGCTGGGAGATTTTTTCTTGCGGGAGAAAATAAAAACCACCGAGGCGAAGGCGAAAGAGTTGAGGAAAAAGGCGGAGAAAATTATCGCCCGCTCAAGAAAAATGTCAGAAAAGCCGGGAGGCGTCAATCTGGCTCGCTTGAGATTCTTGCGCTTCCAGCTTCCCCGCAGCGTGAAGCCGGAAACGCTCAAGAAAATTGCCCGGATGTTTCCCAATCGCCAAAGCGGATTTACCAGAATAGTGAAAATCGGCCAAAGGCGCTCCGACGGTGCCAAAATGGCCGTGATCGAACTTGTAAAAGAAGGAACTTATGCCGGAAAAACCCCACAAAGTTGAGAACAAGTATTACCTGCTGGACTGCCAAAAGGATAACCTGGGAAGGCTGGCGACGCGGGCGGCTTTCATTTTGCAGGGAAAACATAAAACTGATTATTCTCCCAACATTGATGCGGGAAACTTTGTCGCTGTGATTAATTGCAAGGAAGCGCGCTTTTCCGGCAATAAGCTGAAAAACAAACTCTATCACCGCTTTTCGGGATATCCCGGGGGAATTTCCACGCGAAAACTGGAAGATCTTCTCGCGGCTGACCCTAAAAAAGTGATAAGAGAAGCGGTCTACGGGATGTTGCCCAAAAACAAGTTGCGGGACAGAAGAATGAAAAGACTGCTTGTTTTTGAAGACTCAAGCCATAATTTGAAAGTGGAATTTGCAAATTAGACATATGCCTGACAAAAAAAACGTCAAAAAAGAGAGCCGGGCGACAGGCAAAACTTCCAAGAAAAATGGGGAGTATTTTTCCGGCGTGGGCCGGCGCAAAACTTCGGTGGCCCGACTGCGGCTTTTCCCTGAAAGGGAAAAGGCGGCTCTGGCGGACAGCGTAACCATCAACGAGAGAAAACTCAAAGATTTTTTTCCGCTCCCAGAGTTCCGCGATATAGTGCTGGCTCCTTTCGGGGTGATGGGAACAAAAAAATCTTTCAAGGTTTTAGTGAAAGTGAGCGGGGGAGGAATTCGCGGCCAGGCGGAAGCGGCAAGGTTGGGAATTGCCCGAGCCCTTGTGAAATACGACGAGAACTTGCGAAAAGCTCTTCGCGACAAAGGCTATTTGACGCGCGACGGCCGGATAGTCGAGCGCAAAAAACCCGGCCTCAAGAAGGCAAGAAGAGCCCCTCAATGGAAGAAACGATAGTTTATTGCTTTTCGGTTTCCTACCCGAAAATCCCCGTCTTTTCCGGTAAGATAAAATAGAAAATTTTCCGTTCTCCGTCAACGTCCCTTAAAAAGAAATAGTATCCGTTATCTGCGTCATAGGCGGCTGGGAAGTCGTCCAAATTATTTCCAAAAACATCAAAGCAAATGCGGCGGTCGCGAGAGTCAAGCTCAATCAGCTTGATTTTTTTGTCCGTGGAAAAGAAAACATGCTCATAGTCGCGAAGCCAAAAGACGTTTTCTAAAGGGGAAGATATTCTGATAATATTTTGAATCTCGTTTTCCCCGCGATAGGGCTGAACTTCCCATTTTCGCAAAAACATCACCAACATCTCGTTTGAAGTCCAAAAAAGCATCTTTTTTCCGTCATCGGAAAACTGAACACCCTCTACGCCGTCTGCGATTTTTTGAAAAAAATTCTCGTTTCCATTGTTGTGAACGAACAAGCTTCCAGTTTGAGAAAGCAGGGCCTGCCGGTCGTCATCGTAGACTACAAGTCTTGCTCCATTGCCGACAGACTGATTCGTAAATTGATTATCGTTTACTTGAGAGATGTTTCCTCCTTCCAGGTTGCTCTTAAAGAGAATATTATTTTCCTGAATATAATAGATGGTATTTTGAGAAAGGTCATAGGTAGAAACATCGGGAATTATGATTTGCGAGACATTGTCGTTGAGGCTTATTCTGTAGAGATTGTTTCTACCCCAATCGCTTTCCCCGGCTAGAAAATAGATCGTGTTTTTCTCCTGTGGACTCCAGCGGGCCCTGCTGATATTTTTCAGCCTCGATATTTCCGAGAGATAGACGGGGTTCAAAGCCTGGCTGCCGCTGGCGATGAGGTAATCTTTCTGATTGTTTCTTACTACCGGGAGCAGCATCAAATCCTCCTTGAAGTTCCACTCCAGATTTTCAAGGCGGTCTTTTGAAGCGGAAGCGTTGTCTTGGGAAGAGATCAGCTCGGTCTGGTTTGTCTTGAAATCCGTTACCCAAAGAGAAAGCTTATCTTCAAGATCTTCGAAATAGGCGATCTTTTTCCCGAACGGCGAGGGGAAAAATCTGGCTGTTTTTTGACTTTCTATTTCCTTGAGTTCAGGGTTTTGCGGCGCGAGAACAACATTCCAGAACTCGGAGGACAATCCGCTATGAACTTCAACTTGTTTTTCCCAATCGAGATAGTCATCTGCCGCTACCCGGATTCTGTACGTTCCTGGCCGGATCCCGTTCAAAGTTACAGAGTTGTTTATTATGTCCAGACTTTTTGAAGATTGTTCTTCATTGTTTATGAAAATTCTGACATTTGTTGGAATGGTTTTGAGCGTAATCGAACCACTATAAACGAAGATGCCCCGCTTTCGGTCGAAGCGGTATCCTTTTGAGTGTAAGATGACCAGGGGGGTTGAAATCAGGAACAAAATAAAAATCCCCCAAAAAAATATTCTTCGATATGTTTTTTGCATATTGCCTAGAAAGTATAATATGTCAATTTTGCTTTTTTGTCTAACTATCCAAAAAACCGGTCTTTGCCGGTTCTTTGGGTTCTCTAAATCAAATTTATAAAGAAAAGAACATTTTTTATTTAGTGGTTTTTAGAGAATGTCATTTCAATTCCGGAACTTTCCTCGAGTATTTCTCCAGGTTTTTGAGTTGTTTTTCAGAGAGACTCTTTGATTTTTGGATCGCATCAGCAATTTGACTCTTGCTGAATTCCCTGGACTGGCCAACCTTGATGCGGCCGTTCGAGACTCGGCGACGGAGGTAATCCTCAATATAAATCTTATGTTCCGCGGTCAAGCTTGTGTCGGGGTTTTTTTCCAGGTAGTTAGCCAGAGCTCTGCGGGCCAACTTGGTTGTGCTGTCGCCTTTGGCGGCCGTTTCCACGAATGAAGTTTCCGTTTCCTGACTGGTTTGAGGGCTTACTGCTTCTCCTGCTTTTGCGGCTTCGCCAGTAGTTGGCTGCACTTCTTCGGTTTTTTGGGCTTCGCCACCAGTTTCTCCGCCGACAACGCTTATTTTGCCCTCACCTCCTTCTTCGGAGACAGCTTCTTCTCGCGGAGCTGTCGGCTGGGTTCTCTTGGAATAGGAGTATATTCCGCCGGCGATAGCTACGACGATCACGATGCTAATGATCATTCTCATGTTTTCCTGAAACCAGACCCTTATTTTTTCCCTCCCGGTTTCCGAAGATGTTTCATTATCCTCGGATTTCTTTGATTTCTCTTCCAATTTTCCACCTTCCTTTCTAGTAAATTATTAACGTTTTATAGGTGAAATATAGCAATTCGGAGATAATTTTGTCAATTTTACGGCGCAAGGCTTATCTCAGCCACTCTCCATTTTCCGGCCAAGTCCTTAAAAAACCTGACTTTCGCCGCCGACAATTCTTTTTTGATGAATTGATTGAGCGCCGGTTTTTGCTCGGGACTTATTTCCAGGTAACACATAATACATAACGCGTAACGCAACTTAAGAATTTCTTTTATCTCCCGTATTAATCGCTTATAGTGGTCAAGTCCGCCTTTTCCGCTTATTAGTGCCTTTTTTGGCTCATACTTGAGGTTTTTTTGGTATTTTTGATAGAGTTTCGGCGGGATGTAGGGAAGATTGGCAATAATGAGCAGATTTTTAGTCGCGAAAACCCTTCTTTCAAGAAAGCATTCCAAAAGGTCCGACTTTATGAACTTTATAAACTCTTTAACTCCGTGTCTTTGTACGTTCTTTTTAGCGATTTCCAGGGCTTTGTTTGAGATATCGATGGCATAGAAATTGATGGATTTGCGTCTTTTGGCAGGGATGTTTTTTACGATTGAGACAATGACGTTCCCGCTTCCCGTGCCAACATCGATGATTTTGGTATTTGGTATCTGGTATTTGGTATTTAGTATGTTTTTGACAGCTAAGCTCACGAGCAATTCTGTCTCCGGGCGGGGGATAGGCACGCTTTTACTCACCAGAAATTCCAGGTTGTAGAATTCTTTTATGCCGGTGATGTAGGCGAGGGGTTCGCCGCGCAAGCGTTGTGCAGCACGTAACCTGTAACGGGCAACTTGCGATTTGTTGAGCTTGTGTTCAGGATGAGTGAAAAGATATTCGCGCGGTTTATTGAATACAAAGGACAAAATCAACTCCGCATCCAGCGGAGATAAAGAGCGTTTATTAAGCAGGTTGCGAATTGTCATCTTGCCATTTTTCTTTTCAAATCTTCTTCTCTCAATTTATTAATAACTATTTCTAAATTCCCGTTCAAAATCTGTTCGATACCGCTCCAGCTCTCTTTTATCCGATGATCGGTGATCCGGTCCTGCGGAAAATTGTAGGTCCGGATTTTTTCGCTCCGGTCGCCGGTGCCGACTTGGCTTCTTCGCGCTTCGCCCAGTTCTTTTCTTTCTTTCTCTTCTTTTTCGGCCAAAAGCCGCGAGCGCAAAATTTTCAAAGCTTTTTCCTTGTTTTTGAGCTGGGATTTTTCGTCCTGGCAGCTCACCACTGTGCCTGTCGGAAGGTGGGTTATTCTCACAGCGCTGGCGGTGACATTCACGCTTTGCCCGCCCGGCCCGGAAGAACGGAAAGTATCAATGCGAAGATCATTCAGGTTGATTTCGATATCCACAACATCTGCTTCAGGGAGAACGGCCACTGTGGCCGTTGAGGTGTGGATGCGGCCCGATTTTTCCGTCTCGGGAATTCTCTGCACCCGGTGCACGCCCGATTCGTATTTCATATTTCCAAACGCGTTTTTCCCCTCAACGGCGAAAATTATCTCCTTGAATCCGCCGATTGGTGTTCGGTTTGAATTTAATATGCTCGTTTTCCAACTTTTTTTTTCGGCGTAGCGGCCGTACATCCGGAAAAGGTCGGCTGCGAACAGCGCCGACTCATCCCCGCCGGCTCCGGCCCGGATTTCCACAATCACGTTTTTGTTATCGTTGGGATCTTGGGGAACCAGAAGCGTCTGCAGTTCTTTTTCCAGGTTCTCTTTTTTCGCGGCCAGCTTTACGTTTTCTTCCATCGCCATATTTTTGAGCTCCGGATCTTTTTCAGTGTTCACGATTTCAGCGTTCTCGCGCATAGTTTTTTCAATTGACTTCAGCTCTTCTATTTTTTGGATAGTTTCTTCGAGTTCGGCCATTCTTTTTCCAATTTCTTTCATTTTCCGCGCATCAGAAACCACCCCGGGCTTCGCGAGCTCGGCTTTCAGGTCCTCGTGTTCCTTTTTTATTGCATCAATTTGGCTCTTCATAACTTTCTTAATAATCCCAAAGAAAAAGTTGTTTGTCAAAAGAAAAAAAGAAAAAAACTCCGACTGGTTGCCGGAATTTTTAGGGATTTTTACTTTTTCTTCTTCGCAACTCTCGGCTTCTTTTCGGTTTTTTCTGCGGAAATTTTTGAGGCCTTGGTTTTTTTCTTGACTTTCTTTTTTTCTCTGCCTTTATTTTTTCCGTTTTTTGGAAGCGTTTTTTGAAGCGGTCCACTTGGCCGGTGGTGTCAACGAGGCGCTTTTTCCCGGTATAAAAAGGATGGCAGGCCGAGCAGACCTCGACTTTCATTTCTGGTCTCGTCGAGCCGGTGATGATGATGTTCCCGCAGGCGCAGATTATTCTGGCTTCGGGATAGTATTTTGGATGGATATCTTTCTTCATAACAAGAGGATATTAGCATAATATAAGGAAATTGACAAGCATCTCGGCTTCTGATATCGTAATAAGCGTACAAAATTCATATCTCCCACCGGAAAAATCCTTGTCCCTGCCTTTTCTTAAAGAGCGGGGTAAATCGGGAGATAGGTGGTTATAATTAAAGGAAAAATTATGAAAAAAGAGGAAACGGCAACGCGCGTGCCGAAGAAAGAAGCAGCAACTGAAAACAGCCAAGAATCTTCGGCTGATTTTAAGTATGAGGAACTGGAGCTCACTGTTGCGGAAATGCTCAAAAGCGGCGTTCATTTCGGTCACAAAAGCTCGCGCTGGAATCCCAAGATGAGTCCTTATATCTTCGGAACCAGGAATGGGGTTCATATTCTCGACCTTGACAAAACGCTCATGATGTTTCGGAAAGCGCTCGAGCACATTGAGCAGGTCGTTGCCAACGGCGGAAAAATTATTTTTATCGGAACCAAACCTCAAGCCCGGGACGTGGTTCGATGGGCGGGCGAGCAAACCGGGATGCACCATGTCACAGGCCGCTGGCTGGGAGGAACTTTCACCAACTTCAATGAAATCAAGAAGAGGATTCGCTATCTCAACGAGCAGGAAGAAAAACTGGCTCGAGGCGAGTTTGAAAAATATACCAAATATGAGCAGGGAAAAATCCGAAAAGAAATTGAAAAAATGAACGAAAAAATGGGCGGCATCAAAAAAATGGAAAGTCTGCCCCAGCTTGTATTCGCAGTTGACCTCAAAGAAGACGGTCTGGCGCTCAAAGAAGCTCGGAGAATGAAGATTCCCACCGTGGCGATAGCCGACACCAATCATGACCCGGCTCTAGCCGACTATATAATTCCCGCCAACGATGATGCCCTTTCGTCGCTCAAGTATATTTTGGGAATAGTAGTGAAAAAAATAAAAGAAGCCAAGAGCAAGGTCAAGCCGGTTTCAAACAGCAAGCCGGAAGCAAAAAAGTAACCTAAAACCTATGACAAAAAAAACCAAGATATCAGCTGCCGAGGTGAAGAGTTTGCGCGAGAAAACGGGAGCAAGCGTTATGGAATGCCGCCGAGCGCTTCTTGAATGCGGAGGCGATTTTGAAAAGGCGATTGATTATCTCAAAAAAAGAGGGAGCGAAAAAGCTCTCAAAAAAGCAGAAAGGAAAACTACCGAGGGAGTGATCGCAGCCTATATTCACAGCAACAAGAAAATCGGCGCGATGGTTGAATTGCGCTGCGAAACTGATTTTGTGGCCCGCAACGCCGAATTTGGGGAGCTAGCCTACGATATTGCAATGCACGTTGCCGCGATGGGTTCGGTTGATGCGGATTCGCTTTTGGCCCAGCCTTTCATCAAGAATGAAAATGTCACTATTGACAGTTTGGTGAAGGAGAAAATTTCCAAACTCGGCGAGAATATTCAAATCGGAAGCTTCGCGAGGTTTGAGATTTGACCGATGAACAAGTTTCTCGTAAAAATTCGCCCCTGGGAAAATTTCTGCGTCGTGGAAAGCGAGCTCATTCTCCAAAGAGGCGATATCCTGATCGTAGAGACAGAGGACGGCCTTGAGTCGGCTATCGTGGAAGAGGCAATGAGCCCCAAAGAAATTTCATCCGGAACGTATGCCGGTTTGAGAGAAGGAGGGTTTAAGATGGTTCGTAAGGCCAATTTGCGAGATCTCAACACTATTAAAGAGTTCCAGAAAAAAGAGGCCGAGGCCTTCAAAATCTGCCGCGACGAGGTAAAAAAGAGCGGTCTTCCCATGAAGATCGTGAACTGCCGCTATTCCTTCGACGGGGGAAGTATCACTTTTGCTTTTATCGCCGAAGGGAGAGTAGATTTTCGCAGTTTAGTGAGAAATCTTTCCAGAATTTTTCAAAGATCTGTTAAGCTCTATCAGATTGGAGCGCGCGACGAAGTGAGACAGGAAGGCGGATACGGCATTTGCGGAAAGGAGCTTTGCTGTATAAGATTCAGAGGGAATCTTCCCAGCATTAGCTCGGAAATGGCCAAAGCCCAACAAATAATCCGCCGCGGCTCGGAGCGAATTTCCGGAGTTTGCGGCAGGTTGATGTGTTGTCTTGCTTATGAGGCCGATCAATATCAGAAAATTTTGGAAAAAATGCCTCCCGTTGGGAGTGAAGTTAAAATAAAGGGAGAGAAAGGAATCGTGAGAGATGCCAATGCTCTCACAGGGGAATTGAAAATCGAGCTTTCCAGTGGCAATATTGCCAAGGTCAGGCCGGAGGACTTGATTTGATAATTATTATTTGAAAAGTATGTTTTGGATCTATATTCCGCCAGTTGTCTTAGTCGGAGCGATAATCGCCCTGGTTGTTGTTTTGGGAAGAAAATCAGCTGAACTGAGAAAAGCGGGAGGTCTTCACGCAAGGCAATCGGCGAGAAGTTTTCCAATTAGCAAAAAGGACAGATGGAAGAGAGCGGGGCAACAGATATTACGTATCTTGGAAAGGATTTTGATTAGTATCAAATTCGCGGTGAAAAAATCAGAGCAGTCAATCGCAAAATTGGTTTTCAGAATCCGGGTCAGAAGAGGAGAAAAGAAGCCTTTGGAGGATTCGCGAATCGAAGACTTGGTCAGGGGTCGGGTTGAAGAGCCCGAGACGACAGAATGGATTGCCAGTGAAGTGGTTGTGAAGAAAAAAAGAGCCGAAGAGCCGGTGGTTCGCCTGAAGGAAATGCCCGTGGCGGAGGATAAAGTAGAGGAAGAAGCTCTTATTCACCGGATCGCGGAAAATCCCAAGGACGTGGAAGCCTATCGGGAGTTGGGGGATTATTATTTATCTACCGGAAATATCAAAGACGCCAAAGATTCTTTCAAAATGGTTTTGAAGCTTCGTCCGCGGGACCTCAAGGCCAAGAGCAGTTTGCGGGAGATTGAGATGAAAATGAGACTAGGAAGCTAGAATCTCGCCGCCCTAGCTCAATGGTAGAGCAATTGTTTTGTAAACAATAGGTTATCAGTTCGAATCTGATGGGCGGCTCATCGGGTGGATGGCAGAGCGGTCAATTGCACCTGACTGTAAATCAGGCGCCTTCGGGCTACGGCGGTTCAAATCCGTCTCCACCCAAAGTTGTCGGAAAAAATAAAAATGTGCTAATATGACGAAAAGAATAAAACACCTCTGGGGTGGTTTTATTATTGTGGGATTCCGCAAAGCGGATAAAACCGATGCATCAAAAGTTACTGGCCAGAATCAAAAAATCTCTTCGGGCGATTCCTTTTGAGGATGATATTGGGCACACGCGGCATAAAGCCAACGGCGAAAAAAGAAAAAAGGATATTCTTATTCATAATATCCCCTTTCTTTTCACTTGCGATGAGACAGACAAATTAAAATGTCTTCAAAATTACTCTGTTGTTGTTTCTAATGGCTTAATTCAGGAAGTGATTCCGTCCAAGCAAGCCAAACCCGCAAAATATAGTCTGGTTTATGACGCGGGTCTGCGCGGCGGCATCGTGGTGACGCCCGGCCTTGTCAACGCCCACGCTCACCCGCCGATGTATCTTATGCGTTCCGCCATGATGCTCGACGAGGGCGAGTCAATCGACGAGACAATCGCCGCTATGCCGAAATGGGAGCGGGCGATGACCGATGAAGATTATACATATTCGGCTATCGGTGACATCACGGAGCAGCAAAAAGCGGGTATAACGACGACCTTGAGCCATTTTGCCGTCTATTGGCCGGTTGAAATAGCCACCCGTGCGACAAAACACAATATAATCAACGCAGTGAGCGTTGCTTCAAACACCCATCCTGAAAATTCTCCGGCTCTTATCAAGGAACTTGTTTCAAAGATAGATGGATCTTGCGAGTCTCAATTGGCTATAGCTCTCCATTATCTTCTTCGGGCAAATTCAAAGATTTTAAAGGAAGTAAAAAATTTGCAGGACAAACACAATCTTCTTTTCACCTGTCATATGGCGGAGAGCGAAAAGAAAGCGAAAAAAATTATGGCGCTTCACAAGAAAAGGGAAGTGAAAATGCTTGAAGATTTCGGTCTTCTCACAAATAAAACTGTTGTTTCCCATTCAATTTATGTCACGGACAGCGAGATAAAAAAACTGGTGCGGGGCGGTGTCGGCGTCGTACATCTTCCCACCTCGAATGTAATCCATAAAAGCGGAACTTTTCCGCTGTGGAAATTCATTGAAGCGGCTGGGAGTTCCTACGTGGCTCTGGGAACAGACGGAGTAGTCAGTAAAAGCCGGATGGATTTGCTGTCAGAGGCTTATCAGACGCGGATCACTCATCTTTATTCGCGAACGGTGAAATTTGGATCCCTTTTCAAAATGATAACCGCCAACGGAGCGCGGGCGCTGGGCATGCATGACAGAGGAAAAATTCTGCCGGGAATGCGAGCAGACCTTGCTTTTTGGAAGTTGAAAGACAGAGGCTTTATTCCCTTCGACAGGAAAAATCCAATGACGCTTCTGGGAAATCTTATTACGCACGGAGGAAGAATGGTGCGGGATCTTATGATTGACGGCGAGTTCGTCGTCAGAAGCCGCCGGCATACTCGGGTCAATGAAAGTAAATTACTGATGGTGCTTCAGAAGAGGCATATGGCCATGCGGCGCCGGATATCCGGACGGAAGGCGATTTAGAGATGCGCTCGCAGCGCCTTTTGTGGTATAATGTCTTCTAGCGGGGACTTTGCAAAAATAGACACAAAAATGGATTATATCATCTGGTATTATACGGGCGGTTTAGCCAGATTTGTCTCAATCTGGAAAGATTTACTTATCTTTTTTCCAAGATATTTCGCCGTCGGCTGGCATATCCGGACCCTGTTTTCTCCTTGGAAAAGAGACATATCGCGCGTTGGGCGGCCTGGTTTTCATCCGCTTTTGTGGGCGCAAAACGCCGCTCTCAACGCCATTACGCGCTTTTTGGGAGCAATTGTGAGAAGTGCGGTGATTTTGGCAGGTGTCTTGATTGAGATTGCCGCTGTTGCACTGGGGTTTCTTTTAATTTTGGAGTGGTTTTTCTGGCCACTCTTTTTGTTTTTTGCTGTTTTTGCTCTTTTTTATTTTTCCTCTCTGTCGCTTTCAATTGTGCTGCTGCTGATTTTCGTTCTTTCCCTGCTCTGGGTTTTCTATTTCTCTCTCCAACTCTACATAGAGAAAAAAAGAAATTATGCTCAAATGGATCTGGTAGAGCTGGCTAGTCAAGATTGGTTTGAGAAAGTTTGGGAACGGGCGGGAAAGATGCCAAGCCAATCGACTCTCGAGCATCTTTCTGCTCCCGAACTATTGGAAAGATTCCTGGAAAGCTGCGGCCTCACCTCCAAGGAATTCGAAGAAATTATTTCTTTTGAGTTGGCTAGCCAGATTGAGAAAGAAAATAGGAACAGATGGTGGCTTAAAGAAAATCTCTACTCCCAAATGCCAGTTGGGAAAGGCTGGACATACGCCTATACCGTCCATCTTGACAAATACTCAGCCGATCTTTCCGAAAGTGATCCGACGGAGTACAAAAGCGCAAGACTGGTCGGCCACGATCAGGATCTTTCTATGCTGGAGTTGGTTCTTTCCCGCCCCAGCCAAAACAACGCTCTGGTTGTCGGGGAAGCAGGTGTCGGAAAACATACGCTGGTTCATACTCTCGCCAAGAAAATTAGGGAAAATTCCGCCAGTCCTGTTCTCTACAACAAAAGAATTCTGGAGGTGAAGCTGGGCGAGATTATCTCCAGTGGAGCAGAACAATTCAACGCAAGCAACGTTCTTCGGGAAATATTTTTCGAGGCGGCTTACGCAGGGAATGTGATTTTGGTGATTGACGACATCGACCGGTTTCTCAAGGCTTCGCCGCAAAATCCCCAGGAAGATATTTCGGCAGTGCTTCTGGAATTTTTGAATTATCCTACTTTTCAAGTGATAGGAATCACTACGCCGGAGAAGTTTCACAATGAAATTGAAAAGAATGAGCGGGTGGTCAAGTTTTTCGAAAAAGTCCAGATCGGCGAAATTGAAAAAGAGAAAGTGCCAGCGGTTCTTTTTGGCAAACTCAAAGAAATCGAGGGAGGTCGGGTTATTTTCACCTATCCGGCCCTCAAGGAAGTTGTCAATCTTTCCGATCGCTACCTGACCGAGGCTCCCTTTCCTGAAAAAGCCCTGGATCTCCTGGAGGAAGTTTTTCTTTTCTGGTCCCGCTCGCCGAAGAGGGAAACCATAACTCCCGAAGTTGTTGACGAGGTAATTTCGCAAAAAGTGCATGTCCCCGTCGGCGAAATGAATGAAGACGAAAAAGGAAAATTGATGCATTTGGAAGAAACACTCCATCGGCGCCTCATCGGCCAGGATCTGGCAGTGAAACAAATAGCCGAGACAATGCGCCGGGCTCGGGTAGGAATGGCCAGTGACAAAAAACCAATCGGGAGTTTTCTGTTTTTGGGACCGACCGGGGTCGGGAAAACCGAGTCGGCCAAAGCTCTGGCTGAAGCTTATTTCAGGGACGAAAACAGGATGACTCGCCTCGATATGAGCGAGTACCAGAAAATCGATTCTATAGACCGGCTCATTGGCTCGCTCGAGACCGGGAAGCCGGGAATTCTGGAAAACAAAGTAAGAGAAAATCCCTACGCCCTTCTTCTTCTGGATGAAATTGAAAAAGCTCACCCGGACATATTGAATTTGTTTTTGCAAGTTCTTGACGAGGGCTGGCTCACCGACGCTTTCGGCAAAAGGATAAATTTCAAAAACCAGATCATAATTGCCACTTCCAATGCCGGCTCGGAAATCATAAAAGAGTCTGTCGAGGCGGGAACAGAGCCGGCGGACATTCAAAAAAAGATTACCGATTATGTCATTAAGGAAGGTATTTTTCGGGCGGAACTTTTGAACCGCTTTGAGGGAGTCATATTTTTCCATCCTTTGAGTCAGGAAGATCTCGTGAAAGTCACAGAGCTTATCCTGGAAAGATATGCCAATCGTCTCAAAAAAGAGAAAAATATCGGGATAACTTTTGATCCGGAGGTGGTTATAAGAGTTGTTCAAGAGGCTTATGACCCGGTCTTTGGGGCCCGGGCCATCCACCGCTATGTTGAGGACAAGATTGGCGACAATATTGTCAAAAATATTATCAGCGGAGGAATCAAAGAAGGCGCAAGTTTTGTGTTTCGGGCGCAGGATTTAACCTAGTGCATTTTTTTGCTTAAATGTCACATAAACTGGACATTTCTTGTGTTCTGGGCTAAATTTATATTATGAAGGCGGGCGAGATACTTGAAGTAAAATCCAAAAGCGCGAAGGAAATCAAAAATTCCCAATCCGAAAGGGAGCTTTATGATATTCAGGTAAAATACCTGGGCCGCAAGGGAATTCTCACTGAAATTCTCAAGGGTTTGAAAAACCTTTCTTTGGATGAGCGTCGGGAGATTGGTCCGCTGGCGAATAAAGTTCGAAATGAAATTAGTCAGCTGATCACTGCCGGAAAAAAAGAACTTGCCAGCCAAATTGACTGGGAAAAAGAGAGGCTTGACGTAACTTTGCCTGGGAAAAAAATTGAAACGGGGCATCTTCATCCCGTCACGCTTGTGTATCGCGAAATCGAGCAAATTTTTTCTTCGATGGGTTTTGAAATCGCCGAAGGCCCGGAATTGGAGACGGACTGGTATAATTTCACCTCGCTTAATTTTCCCTTCGACCATCCGGCGCGCGATATGCAGGATACTTTCTGGATCAAATCAAAAAAGGAAACAATGGTTCTTCGCACGCACACTTCGCCAGTTCAGGTGAGATATATGGAAAAACGAAAACCGCCTTTCCGGATAATTGTGCCGGGCCGCGTTTTCCGCAATGAAGCCACGGACGCGAAACATGAGCATACCTTGCATCAATTCGAGGCTCTGGTTGTCGGGGACGACATAAACGTAGGACATTTCAAATACATCGCCAAGCAGTTTTTTGGCAAATTTTTTGGAAAAAAAACGGATATACGGCTGCGGCCCAGTTTTTTTCCTTTTACGGAACCGAGTTTTGAATTTGACATAACCTGCACGATTTGCTCCGGGAAGGGCTGCCAAACCTGCAAAAACGCGGGCTGGCTTGAGATTGGCGGAGCGGGAATGGTTAATCAAAATGTTTTTGTTTCCGCGGGTTATCCGCGCCACCGCTATCAGGGATTTGCTTGGGGATTTGGCATTGAGAGACTTGCAATGATGAAATACAAAATCGACGACATCCGCCTGTTTCATAGCGGGGACTTGAGATTTATTCAACAATTCTAGTCACATAGCACATAACATGGAACACGTAACAAATTTTGTTTTATGTTCCATGCTCCATGTTTCATGAAATACAGCTACATCTGGTTAAAAGAACTTTCAGGAACAAGGAAAACGCCGAAGCAACTGGCCGGGCTTTTGACGATGCGGGCGTTTGAGCTGGAAGACTCAAAGGCCGAAGGGAAAGAAACCCGGCTTGAATTTTCCATTTTGCCCAATCGTGCCCACGACGCGCTCTCTCATATTGGTCTTGCTCGTGAAATTTGCGCGTGTGAGGGGCGAAAGTTTCATTTCCCAACATCGGATGTTGGGAAGCTCTCAACATCTGATGTTGGTAGACTGCGAATTGAAATAAAAGATAAAAAACTTTGTCCGCGCTATGTCGGAGCAATAATTGAAAACGTGAAAGTCGGTCCGTCTCCAAAATGGATGCGGGAAAGACTTTTGGTTTGCGGTGTAAAGCCGATCAATAACATCGTTGACATCACCAACTATGTGATGCTGGAAACCGGACAACCATTACACGCTTTTGATTTTGATAAAATCAAAAGCGAATTTCCAATTTCCAACCTTGCCTACCGGCAGGCAGGTTTCCAATTTCCAAACAAATCCCAAAATACCAAATCTCAAATTCGAATAATTGTCAGAAGGGCCAAGAAAGGAGAAAAAATTAAACTTTTAGACGAGAAAGTTTATGAGCTAAGTGAAAGCGATCTGGTTATCACTGATTCAGAAAAGCCTATCGCGCTGGCGGGAGTGATGGGCGGATTAAAGTCGAGTGTTTCTAAAAAAACCAGGACGATAATTCTCGAATCGGCTAATTTCAATTCCGCTAGTGTCCGAAAAACGAGAATATCGTATAATATCGTCACCGAATCATCGTACCGTTTTGAACGCCAGATTGATCCCAATCTGGCTGAAATGGGAGCGGCGCGAGCAGTTGAACTTTTGGAGAAGTACGGCGGAAAAAATATCAAGATTGTCGCGACAGCTGATATTTATCCAAAAAAAATAAAGTCTTGGCAAATTAGGCTCGATATGAGTTACGTGAATAGTCTCCTCGGTGAGAAAATCCCGGTCTCTGGGATGAAGAATATTTTAGAGAACTTAGGCCTGGTCGTAAGAGCGTCTGGAAAATTCTTGAACTGTGAAATTCCCACCCGCCGAATTGATCTCAAGACTCAAGAAGATCTCGTTGAGGAGGTTGGGCGGATTTATGGCTACGAAAATATCAGAGAGCAGCCGCTTGTTGCTGAAGTGGAAATCCCGCCTCAAAACGCAAAAAGAGATTTTGAAAACAAGTTGCGCGATATTCTCGTCGGACTTGGTTTTTCAGAGGTAATGAATTACTCCTTCTACAGCGCGGATGATATTCAAAAGTGCAATCTGAAAATTAAAGATCATATTGAAGTCGCTAATCCTTTGAGTCTGGACCAGCAGTATCTGCGAAGAAATCTAATTACTAATTTGCTAAAAAATATAAGCCTAAATTTAAAAAACTATTCGCAAGTAAAAATATTTGAAATTGGGAAAAAGTTTATTCTGGAGAAAGGAACTCCGGGTGAAATTGATGTGATTGCAGGGATGTTGGCAGATTCGGCAGAAAAACATAGCCCCTTTCTTGAACTCAAAGGCAAAATAGATGGATTACTAACTAAGCTTGGCTATAAAGATATTGAATACAGAACGCAGAACACAGAACACAAATTTTGGCACGAGAGCCGAACAACTAGAATCATTTTTGAGGGAGAAAAGATTGGTAAAATTGGAGAAATAAATCCACGGGTTTTGAAAAGGTATGGAATCAAACAAAGAATAGCCGCATTTGGGCTGAAAATTCCTGCTCTGCTCAAAGTTGCTTTGCCCGACAAATTATATCGACCGATCAGCAAATTCCCGACTGTTGAGCGTGATATCTCAATGTTTGTGAACAAACTCACGAGTTACAGCGAATTAATCGCGAAGATTCGCGAAGCGGGAGGCAAGCTCTTAAAAAATATTGAATTGTTTGACATTTTCAAAAAAGACAGCCAAAAAAGTCTGGCCCTTCGCCTCAAAATCGGCTCCGACGCAAAAACTTTGACCTCTGCCGAAATCGACGCGGTAATGAAAAAAATAATTTTGAAACTTGAAAAGGAGTTGAAGGTGAAAGTTAGGAAATAATGATAATCCAGTTATCCAGGCAACTGGATTGGTTAATTCCGTGGTTTGGTTTTATGGAAAAAGAAAAGAAAAATTATGGCAGTTACGACGAAATATCTAATAGGATTCTTGAACGAATAAAACGATTTGCGAGCGATGGTGATTTTGAAAAAGTCCTTAGTGGAACGATAGACTTAACAGAAGGGGATAAAAATAGACTAGATCGATTTTTAGAAGAACCTAAAATCCAAAGAAAGCTGTCGACTAAATTTGAAGAATTGGCTATTAAAATAGTTGAGAGTCAGGAGATACCAGAAAACCTAAGCGAACAAGTTGATAATGTTTTTAGGATGTACATGTATCCCGAAGCTCGTAAACGACAAAACATTCAAAGTTTACTCAAAAAACTTCGGGGCTATGCTCTAGAAAACGATGATAATTACGATTATCATAAGTGGAGAATACTCACGTCATGAAGGAAATCTCCAAGTACTATAATCCGCAAGAAACCGAGCCAAAATGGCTGGCCTTCTGGGAAAAAGAAGGTGTTTTTCGTTTTGATAAAAAAAATAAAGGCAAAGTATATTCCATTGACACGCCTCCGCCGACGGTGAGCGGAAAAATGCATATTGGCCACGCTTATTCATACACTCACGAGGATTTTGTCGCCCGCTACCGGAGGATGCGCGGCGAAAATGTCTTTTTTCCATTTGGGACGGACGATAACGGTCTTCCGACGGAAAGACTGGTGGAAAAACTGGAAAAAGTGAAAGCGCAAAAAATGAAGCGGCAGGATTTCATCGATCTCTGCAATAGAACGCTCAAGAAAATTTCACCGGATTTTATCGCTGATTGGAGAAAAATCGGAATGTCGTGCGATTTTTCCCGCGTTTATTCAACCATCGACGACAACTGCCGCCGGATCAGCCAAAAATTCTTCATAGATCTCTATGAAAAGAAAAAAGTTTTTCGACAAGTTGCGCCAGTAGTCTGGTGCCCGCACTGCCAGACAGCGATAGCCCAAGCCGAAATGGAAGATAAAGTTACAGAAACTTTTTTTAATGACATAATTTTCAGACTTCCTAGTGGGAAAAATCTCGTCATTTCTACAACACGGCCGGAACTGCTCTCGAGCTGTGCGGCGGTTTTTGTTCATCCAAAAGACAAAAGATACAAAAAGCTGATCGGAAAAAAGGCCAAGGTTCCCATCTTTGGAAATTCAGTCAAAATTTTAGCTGACAGCGAGGTGAATATGAAAAAAGGATCGGGCGCAGTGATGTGCTGCACTTTCGGCGACAAGGCTGACGTGGAATGGTTCAAGAAATACAAGCTTCCGCTGGTGATGTCGCTTGATGAGGCAGGTCGGATGACGGCAAAAGCGAAAAAATACAGAGGACTAACGCTTCGAGAAGCCCGAAAGAAAATAGTCGAAGACCTCAAAAAGAAAAAACTTCTCGTCGGCCAAAAGAAAATCACTCATACGCTCAATGTTCATGAACGCTGCAAAACGGAAGTTGAAATATTAAACTCGATCCAATGGTATATAAAGATTCTTGACCAGAAAAAGAAATTCATTGAACTTGGAAGAAAGATAGAATGGCATCCGCCGTTTATGCGGTCTCGCTACGAGAACTGGGTGAAAAATTTGGGCTGGGACTGGGCGATTTCGCGGCAAAGATTTTTCGGTGTTCCTTTTCCGGTTTGGTATTGCTCGAAATGTAAGGAGATAAAACTGGCTGACGAAAAGGGTTTGCCGGTTGATCCAATGAGTGATAAACCAAAAGGAAAATGCGAAAAATGCGGCAGCTCGAAATTTATCCCCGAAAAAGACGTGATGGACACCTGGGCGACTAGTTCCCTCACTCCGCAATTGGTTCTGCAATTATTTTATTCGGGCAACGAAGCGCGGGAATTTGTCCCGATGAATCTGCGGCCCCAAGCGCACGACATTATTTCCACCTGGCTTTTTTACACCGTCGTTCGTTCCTATTACCACTTTGGGAAAATTCCCTGGGGCGAAGTGATGATCTCGGGGCATGTTCTGGATGAGCGGGGAAGGAAGATGTCCAAGAGTCTCGGGAATGTTGTCGAACCGCAGGAAGTCCTCGAAAAATACGGCGCGGACGCCCTTCGGTTTTGGGCGGCGGGGAGAAGTCTCGGGCAAAATATCAATTATACCGAAGAAGAAATCCAGGCGGGGAGAAAATTTTTGACGAAAGTTTGGAACGTGAGCCGATTTGTATTTATGAATAACTCGCGAATGAAGAGCGAGTTAAAGCAAATAAAAACAAATGATTTATATCCGACGGATAAATGGATTTTGGCAGAGTTGCAGGAAGTTATAGATTCAGTTGCCAAGAGTTTCGAAAAATATGATTACTCCGCGGCCAAACTTGCGATCGAAAAATTTTTTTGGATAAAGCTGGCTGACAATTACGTCGAAATCGTGAAAAATAGATTGTATAACAAAAACCCGAAAAACAAAAAAGGACGGGAATCGGCCCAATTCACACTTTATTTAATGCTGCTTACGCTTTTGCGGTTGTTCGCGCCGTTTGTTCCATTTGCGACCGAGGAAATATACCAAACATTTTTCAGAACGAAGAAATGCGCAAGGTCCATTCATCTCTGCAGTTGGCCGGAGATCAATGAAAAATTGCATGATAAAGAAAAAATCAAAATTGGGAAAACTCTTCTTGAAATTATCGCCGCAATGAGAAAATACAAAGCCGAGCGTGGACTTTCAATGAAAGCAGGGCTTAAGAAAATCGAAATTTCCTGTGGGACAAAGATGAAAAAAGCGCTTCAAGAGATGAGTGATGACTTAAAGGCGGTGGGAAATATACACTCTATTAGTTTTAAGAAATCAAATATGTTGAAAATCGACATAGTTTCATAATGTAAATTATAGCAATTGTACTGCAACATATGCATATATGCATATGTGAAAGTGTAAGTCAAAGACATTGGCCCCAACAACTAATAGACCAAAAATTAAGATAACCATTGCCAAACATTCCGGATTTTGTTTCGGCGTCAAACGCGCTTTTAATTTGGCTTGCGCCGCTTCCCGTGGCCGCGGAAAAGTTTATATTCTGGGAAAACTGGTTCACAACAATGACGTTTGCAGGGATTTGCGAGAAAAAGGAGTAAGGGAAATAAAATCACTAAGTGAGGCAAAAGAAGGCGCGATTATTTTCACCGCTCACGGAGTCGGTCCCGGTTTGTACGAAAAGGCAGCTAAAAAGGGATTGAAAATCATTGACACCACCTGCCCGAATGTGGTGAAAGTTCAAAGGCTTGCGCAGAATTTCGCGAAAAAAGGCTATCAGATTGTTATTTTAGGCGATAGAGGCCATAAAGAAGTAAAGGGCATATTTGAATGGTTGAGGAGAAAAGCCAGGATCGTTGGAAATTTTGAGGAGTTGAAAAAAATAAAAATCGCCAAAAAGAAAAAATATTGTCTTGTCTCCCAAACAACGCAGAACGTTGCGGAACTTGAAAAAATAAGAGATTATTTAACTCGCGAATTGGGAGCGAATGTAAAACGAATGAGAGCGAATAATTTTGCTTGTTTTAATACCATTTGCGATTCGACCAACAATCGGCAAAATGAAGTCAGGAAATTAGCAAAGGCGAATGACGCGGTGGTTGTGATTGGCGGGCGCGACAGCGCGAACTCAAAAAGATTGTATGAAATTGCGAAAAAAATAAATAAAAAATCATATTTCATCGAAAACGCGTCGCAATTGAAGAAAAACTGGTTTGATGGTATAAAAAAGATAGCTATTTCCGCCGGAGCTTCGACTCCGGAATCAGCGATAAAGAAAGTAGTCGGCAAAATTAAAAAATAAACTATAAAAATGCCCATTGCTAATTTTTGCTATCGCAATATTTAGCAATAAGTAATTTTCACTTTTTTGTAGCTTCCGCGATACTCCGCAGTCTGCTACGGCTTAGTAATTCATTTTTAGAATATATGCGCCAATCCCAACTTTTCACCAAAACTCAAAAAAACGCGCCCAAAGATGAAGTGAGTGTAAATGCGCAACTTTTGACGCGGGGCGGGTACGTTGAAAAACTGACGGCCGGAGTTTATTCGTTTTTGCCGCTGGGATGGCTGGTGCTTAAGAAAATCGAAAATGTAATTCGCGAGGAAATGAACGCCATCAGCGGGCAGGAGATTTCTATGCCGGCCCTGCAACCCAAAGAAAATTGGGAAAAGACGAGCCGCTGGAGCACGATGAATGATCTTTATAAAATGAAAGACGCAAGTGGTCGCGAGTTCGCGCTTGGCCCCACCCATGAGGAAATAGTTGTTCCACTGGTCAAAAAGCACATTCATTCTTACAAGGATATTCCCTTTTACGCCTATCAGATTCAGAATAAGTTTCGGATGGAACTGCGAGCCAAATCTGGCCTTTTGCGGGGACGCGAATTTTTGATGAAAGATTTATATTCTTTTCATCTCGATGAAAAAGATTTGGGCGAATATTATGAAAAAGCGAAAGTCGCTTACTGGAAAATTCT
>Ga0233422_10000270_pt1 | contig 27075 bp, 20 predicted proteins | sample Watercolumn_Mata_2_FD_182724 | JGI IMG/M metagenome (GOLD analysis project Ga0233422, IMG submission 182724) | Freshwater microbial communities from Lake Matano, South Sulawesi, Indonesia - Watercolumn_Matano_2014_110_MG | ecosystem: Environmental > Aquatic > Freshwater > Lake | place...
GCTTTGTTAACCAAGCCAGACTCCCAGGTCAAGGCGATGTTCCCGCCGCTTAATAATCAGAAAAGGTCAGGGACGTGATTTTTCCGAACCACAGTCCAGACATCTTGGCGATGACAGCTCCGATGGCCCGGTCAACCTGCGGTGACCCCAATCCCTCCATCTTCCCGAATCGAGCCTCGTCGGAAAAGGAGATAAAGGTGGTAATGACGACCCGTGATTTACCGCCGATTTGCGGTTTGTCCACGATCCAGTTGTAGTGCTTATTTAGATCGTAGACTTTACGAATCCCCCTAACGTAGGACTCAGGAAGTTCCTCGTGGAAAATAACCAGCACGCAGAAATCGCTGTTTCCCCAGATTGAAAATTCCCGGTCTCCGGTATTGGTGCGAAAGATACCATAGGCAAATGGACCGCCCCACATAGGCCTGGCTTTCTGGATTTGGCTAATGATGACCGGCCTTTCGGCAGCCAAGCTTGCGGTTGAAAGCGCCGCAAGGATAATTAAAAGGACTGACACAAGCTGTATCTTTCTAATTCTCATAAGGTGCTCCTCCCGGATTTGTTGTTTCAAGACTAGTGCGAAAAGCAAGCTAATCTTGAACTTCGCATTCTATTGTACCATTTATTAGGTGTCAAGTTATGTACGATTTTTCCGATATTAAATACTAGAAAATCCCCACGCTTACAAAAATCCCTTATACAAGGCATTATTTTTTTGTTTCCGGGGCGGTTTCAAAATGTTTCACGCGGATATTAATTAAGAAAAGAAGCCATAAGAAAAACTCCCGACGGACATCGGGGAATTTTTCTTTATTCAAAACATCATCAAAGTAGAATCCTTTTGCTATCCAAAGCTCGGCTTTTTTCCTTGCGGCAAACAAGTTGCCGCAATTCCCCAAAGCCGAGCTTTTCGCTATTCCCGAAATCCCGTTCCAGCCGGAATTAACTTCCCAATAATCACATTCTCTTTCAAGCCCCGCAGTTTGTCTTCTTTCCCGGTGACGGCCGCGTTGATGAGAACTTTGGCCGTTTCCTGGAAAGAGGCCGCGGAGAGAAAGCTTTCGGTTGAGAGCGCCACTTTGGAGATTCCGAGTAAGAGTCTCTCGGCGGTGGCAACATTCTTTTTCTGTTTTTTGGCAACTTCATTGGCTTCCAAAAACTGAACTTCCTCAACAATGTCTCCCGGTAGAAGGTCAGTGTCGCCCGGATCAAGAATCCGCACCCGCGAGAGCATCTGACGGATGATGATTTCGATATGCTTGTCGTTGATTCCTTCCCCTTGAGCGGAATATATTTCCTGAACTTCTTTTATGACATAGCGATGAACGGCGTCACGCCCTTCGATTTTGAAAAGTTTTTTGAGGTCAATGTGGCCCTCGGAGAGAACCTGCCCGCGCGCGACCAGCTCCCCTTCTTTCACGCTGAGGCTCATCACTCCCGGCACTACATATTCTCTTGTTTCTTTCTTTTTCTTCGTCCCTTCTTGCTCGATTCTCATTATCTTTTCTTTTTCCGTTTCCTCAATTTTGGCCACTCGGCCGTCTATTTCACAAACGGCCGCTTCTCCCTTGGGCGGTCGGGCTTCAAAAATTTCATCCACCCGGGGGAGACCCTGGGTGATGTCCGTTCCGGCCACGCCCCCGATATGGAAAGTTCTCATCGTAAGCTGGGTCCCCGGCTCCCCGATGGCCTGCGCGGCCACGATCCCCACCGCCTGGCCGATTTGCACCAGCTCGTTTCTCCCGAGATCAAGCCCGTAACAGGTCTGGCAGATTCCGCGCCTCGTTTTGCAGGTTACGACGGAGCGGATTTTCACTTTGTCAACTCCTTTTTTCTCGATTTCAAGCGCTTTCTCTTTGGATATGGCTTCTCCTTTTTTGGCGATGGCTTTGCCAGCCGAATCCGAAACGTCTTCAACCAGAACCCGCCCCCGCAGGCGCGAGGCAAAACTAATGCCCACCACATCTGAATCTTCCCGGTAGAGATAGGCTCCTTCTTTGTCACGGCAGTCCGCTTCCCGGACAACCACGTCTTGAGCGACATCCACCAGGCGCCGGGTGAGATAACCGGCTGTCGCCGTGCGAAGAGCCGTGTCAGCCATACCTTTTCGCGCTCCGTGAGTGGAAATGAAATACTCGAGCACGTTGAAGCCCTCCTTGAAAGAAGACTTCACCGGAAGTTCGATGGTTTCCCCCGTCGGCCCGGCCACCAGTCCCTTCATCCCCGTCATCTGAACGACCACTGCTTCCGTTCCGCGGGCTTTAGAATAGACCATTGAATAAACCGGCCCTTCTTTGTCCAGAGATTCCCGGATAATCTGCGTTATTTTGTTCTTGGCCTCATTCCAAATTTCAATAACCCGGTTCTTTCTTTCCTGGGCAGTCAGAAGACCCATCTCAAACTGCTTGTCAATTACTCCGACTTGTTTTTCTGTCTCTTCAAGTATCTCTTTTTTCTTGGCCGGGACTATCAGATCATCCATCCCCCAGCTCATTCCCGAATGGGTGACTATCGCAAACGACAAATTTTTGAGATCGTCGACGAATTTGGCCGTCCGCTCGGACCCGGCTATCTCCAAACAGCGACCCACGATTTCCCGAAGCTTCCCTTTGTCCATTTCCTGGTTGATGAACCCTAGCTCCTTTGGAATAATCTCGTTGAAAAGAATTCTTCCTGGAGAGGTTTCAACAATTTCCTCGCCGATTTTCACTTTCACCTTGGCCCTCAAGTCGGCTTTTCCGAAATTATAGGCTATTACGGCTTCTTCTGGAGAGGCGAAAATTTTTCCCTCGCCCTTGAGGCCCTCCACAATGTGGGTCATATAGTAGCAGCCCAAGACCATATCTTGAGAAGGAATAGTGATCGGTTCCCCGCTGGCGGGTTTCAAAAGATTGCTCGCAGAAAGCATTATGTCACTGGCTTCGCGTCTGGCTTCGCTTGTGAGAGGAACGTGAACGGCCATTTGGTCCCCGTCGAAATCGGCGTTGAAAGCGGCGCAGACCATCGGATGAATCTGAATGGCTTTTCCTTCGATGAGAACCGGCTGGAAAGCCTGAATGCTCAAGCGGTGAAGAGTGGGAGCGCGGTTCAAAAGCACGTAGTGGTGCTCGATTATTTCATCAAGCATCTCATAAGCTTCTTCGGCTTCGAATTCCACCATTTTGCCGGCCGAGCGGACATTGTGGGCGTGTTCTCTCTCAATCAGTTTGTTGATAATGAAAGGCTTGAAAAGCTCGAGAGCCATTTTCTTGGGAAGACCGCACTGCCGGAGCCCCAGCTGGGAGCCGACTACGATCACGCTCCGTCCGGAATAGTCAACGCGCTTTCCGAGAAGGTTCTGCCGGAAGCGCCCCTGCTTTCCTTTGAGCATATCCGCAAGCGATCGAAGGGCTCTCCGCTGGCCGGTGGAAGCCGCGACTGACGTCTGGCCCCGGCGGGCGCTGTTGTCAAACAAAGCGTCCACTGCCTCCTGGAGCATTCTTTTTTCATTTCGGGCGATCACTTCCGGCGCTCCGATTTCAATGAGTTTTTTGAGGCGATTGTTGCGGTTTATGATCCGCCGGTAGAGATCGTTGAGATCCGAGGTGGCAAAACGTCCTCCGTCCAGCTGAACCATCGGGCGAAGATCGGGAGGAATGACTGGTACAGCGGTGGGGAACATCCATTCCGGACGGATTCCTGATTGCCTCATCCCCTGAAAAAGTTTCAGCCTTTTGAGAAGGCGTTTTTTGTCAGAACTTTTGTCATCGCCGAGCTGTTTTTTTATTTTTTCTATTTCCGCGTCAAAATCCATTTCTTCAAGGAGTTTGCGCACAGCCTCCGCCCCGATGCCGGCCCGGAAGACGTGGGCATACTTCATAGAAAGATTGAAATATTCGACTTCGGAAAGAATCTGAAATTTTTTGAGATTTTTGAGCTCCTCCCGGCTGATTTGATAGGCGTCTTTCAGGTCCTCGGCGGATTTTTCTCCCTCTTCGCCCTTGGTTTTTTTCTGCTTGCCTTTGAATTCGGCTTCCAGCCTCCCGAGCGCTTCCCGGCGGGCTTCTTCGTTCACTTCCATCACGACGTAGCTCGCGAAATAGACCACTTTTTCCAGATCCTGGGTGGACATACCCAGCGCCAAGCCGATTTTTGAAGGCACGCCGCGCAAAAACCAGATGTGCGACACCGGAACAGCCAGTTTGATGTGCCCCATCCGTTCGCGCCGGACGATGGAGCGGGTCACTTCCACGCCGCACTTGTCGCAGATTATCCCCTTGTAGCGGATTTTTTTGTATTTCCCGCAATAGCATTCCCAGTCCTTGGCCGGGCCGAATATCTTTTCGCAAAAAAGCCCGTCGCGCTCATAACGCTGAGTCCGATAGTTGATGGTTTCCGGTTTGGTCACCTCGCCGTGAGACCAGTTCAAAATATCGTCCGGGCTCGCCAGTCGCAGCCGAATGGAATCAAAATCATTTAGTCTGGTATTGGATGATTGAAACATAGCGAAATTTGCAAATCACGAAACGTTCTTTTTTTCCTTGTCTTTTTTCTCTTCCGGTCCACCAGCTGGCGAATTTTCTTCTTTTTCCCCCACCAGCTCAACGTTGAGGCAGAGCCCCTTGAGTTCGCTCACCAGAACATTGAAAGAAGCCGGCACGTTCGGATTGCGGATTTGCTCGCCCTTGATTATGGACTCATAGGCTTTTGAGCGCCCGAGAACGTCGTCCGATTTTATGGTCAGCATCTCCTGAAGAGTATAGGCACTCCCGTATCCTTCCAGTGCCCAGACTTCCATTTCCCCGAAGCGCTGGCCGCCGAATTGGGCTTTTCCGCCCAGCGGTTGCTGGGTGATAAGGGAATAGGGCCCGATTGAACGCATGTGTATTTTGTCTTCCACCAAGTGGTTAAGTTTCATGATATACATAAAACCAACCAGCGTTTTTTCGCCGAAAAATTCTCCGCTCTTGCCGTCGATGAGCTTGAGCTTTCCATCCTCGGGGAGATCAGCTTTTTTGAGCTCTCTTTTTATGTCCGCTTCGCTTATCCCGGCCAGCGACGGACTGGCCACCTTGAAACCCAGCCGCGCTGCCGCCCAGCCCAAGTGAGCTTCGAGAATCTGTCCGATGTTCATGCGCGACGCCACTCCCAAGGGATTGAGGATTATGTCCACTGGCGTCCCATCAGGCAAAAACGGCATGTCTTCCAGAGCGGCGATTTTCGAGATGACTCCTTTGTTTCCATGACGCCCGGCCAGCTTGTCGCCCACGGCGATTTTTCGAAGCTGGGCCACACTCACCTGAATTTGCTGAATCACTCCCGCCGGCAGTTTGTCGCCCTGCTCGCGGGAAAATATTTTTATGTCCACCACTTTCCCGTGCTCGCCGTGAGGAAGATAAAGAGAGGTGTCTTTCACATCTTTTGATTTCTCTCCGAAAATCGCCCGCAAAAGTCTTTCTTCCGGCGTCAGATCCCCTTCCCCTTTGGGAGAAATCTTTCCCACTAGTATGTCGCCTGATGAAACTTCCGCTCCGATGTGGATTATTCCCGTGTCATCAAGATTTTTGAGGCGCTCTTCCCCGATGTTGGGAATGTCGCGGGTGATGACTTCCGGTCCCAGTTTCGTGTCGCGGACATCAACGGAAAAATCCTCGATGTGAACCGAGGTATAGCGGTCGTCCCGCAGAAGCCTTTCTGAGATGATTATGGCGTCTTCAAAATTGGCGCCCTCCCAGGGCATCAGCGCCACCAAAACATTCTGGCCCAGGGCCAGCTCTCCATTGTCGGTCGAAGCGCCGTCCGCCAGAAGCTGTCCTTTCTTCACTTTTTCCCCTCTGGCGACTCTGGGGATCTGGTTCATGCAAGTGAAGGCGTTCGAGCGCTCGAAACTCTGCAGAATATAGTTTTTCTTCTCCGGTTTTCCGGCGGAACTTTCTGATTTGACCGTTATGTGATCGGCGTCAACCTCAATCACTTCACCGTTTTTTTGGGCCAGAACCACCTGCCCGGAATCAGCCGCCGCTTTGTCCTCAAGTCCCGTTCCGACGAGGGGTGCCTGAGGCATCACGCAGGAAACAGCCTGGCGCTGCATATTGGAACCCATCAGCGCCCGGTGGGCATCGTCGTGTTCCAAAAAGGGAATGAGGGCGGTGGCAACGGATATGCATTGTTTGGCAGAAACATCAATGTAGTCAATTTTTTCCGCTTCGATCATCGAGGGTTTCCCCTTGACGCGGGCTTCCACTTTCTCCTCGAGAATAAAACCTTCTTCGTTCATTTCCACGTCGGCGTGAGCGATGACTTTGCGATCCTCAACCGTCGCGTTGAGATACTCTATTTCCTTCGTGATAAAAGGTTTCCCGTTTTTCAAAACAACTTTTCGATAAGGAGTCTCGATAAATCCGTATTCGTTTATTCGGGCGTAGCAGGCCAGATGATTCACAAGACCAATGTTTGGCCCTTCCGGAGTCTGCACCGGGCAAATCCGCCCGTAGTGAGACTGGTGAACGTCGCGGACTTCAAAGCCAGCCCGCTCGCGGGTAAGCCCGCCCGGTCCCATGGCTGAAAGTCTCCTTTTGTGCTCGAGTTCCGCCAGAGGATTCACCTGGTCCATAAACTGCGACAGCTGCGAAGAAGCAAAAAACTCCTTGACGGCCGCGGCCACCGGACGGGAATTGACCAGCTGCCCCGGAACGACCGTCGCCAGATCGCAGGTACTCATCCGGTCCTTGATATTGCGCACGAGTCTGGCCAGCCCCGCCCGGAATTTGTTCTGCACCAGCTCTCCGATGCAGCGCACGCGCCGGTTTCCCAAATGGTCAATGTCATCGGACTGGGCCAGCGGGTCATTATTGAGCCGGATAATTTCTTTGACAATCAAAACCAGGTCTTCCGGACACAGAATCCGATGCTTCTCGTCATTAGGACAATCAATTTCCAGCCTCTGGTTCAGGCGGTAGCGGCCGACTTTTCCAAAATCATAGCGGTCAAAATTGAAAAACATCGCCTCAATCATTTGCTTGGCGTTTTCAACCGATGCCAAATCCCCTGGCCGGATTCTTTTGTAGACCTCAAGAAAGCTTTCCCCCTGATCCTTCGCGGCATCTTTTCCAATAGTGGCTTCGATATAGTTTATTTCCCCCGTGTTCACGTCGGCGAAAGTTTTGAGAAGCTCTTCGTCGCTTGCGATTCCAAAAGCCCTAAGCAGCGAAGTGATAGCCACTTTTCTCTTGCGGTCGATTTTCACCCAAATGACTCCGTCGAAATCCGTTTCCATCTCCAGCCAAGCCCCCCGGTTGGGAATAACTTTGGCCCCGAACAGCCGGCGGCCCTTTTGGTATTCCATAGTGAAAAACACGCCCGGGCTTCTGATAAGCTGGCTGACGACCACCCGCTCCACTCCGTTTATGATGAAAGTCCCCCTCTCCGTCATGAGCGGCATATCACCCAGATACACTTCCTGTTCCTTCACCTCGCCGGTCTGCTTGTTGAGAAGTTTCGCTTTCGAGCGAAGAGGAGCTTCATACGAAATATTTTTGGCCTTTGAGGTTTTCTCGTCGTACTTGGGCTCGTCCAGATAGTATTCCCCAAAAGTGAGCTCCAAATCTTTTCCGGTAAAATCCTTGACGGGATTGACCTCGTCAAAAAGTTCCTTGAGGCCGTCTCTCAAGAGCCATTGATAAGAAGTGGTTTGCGCTTCGATAAGATTGGGAAGCGAAACCATCGGAAGACGCTTGAAAAAGAGCCTCTTGCTCAAAGAGGATTGCGGGCTGAAAGACTCTTTCACCCCAAGAGTTTTCGCCTCTTGCGACATAAAAGACACTCCACTCTCCGATTATTGCTCCGCGAAATTTCTGGGAAGCAGATAATTGCGGCTAAGTGGTTTTAATTCACCCTGTGAAATCCCGCATAGCGGGAATCGCCCTACGGGCGATTATTTCACGGGGTAAAGTATATTTAATTATTTTTCGCTTGTTTATCCAAATCCCCCAAAGCTCGCCCCGCACTTATCGCGAAGCGATATAGTGCCGGGGTTAGATATCGCAGTATCTAATCTAGCATGGGTCAATTTTCTTTGCAAGGGCTAGACTTTTAAGTGTAATCTCGGCGATCCGGCAAGTCGTCCATTTCCGCGGCACATCGCTTATTATCTCAAACTTGGAAATTTTGTCAACCCCGCACCAATTTCGCCGTCCATATTTGCCACGGCGCGCTGGGCGAATAGCCCAACCCTTATAACCAGCGCCGTGATTTGCCATTTTCACAGACCTGCCTAAAGAAACACGGCTTATCTTTGAAAGCGAATTTGGTGCGGGGTCAAGACTTATCTTGTTTTTCTTTAAGATTTCGTCGATTTTTGCCAGTAAGAGACGGGAAAGCGAATTTTCTTCCCGCCACTCAAGCCCGTCAACAGCTTTTTTCCCGCGAACAAGCTCGAGCCTCATCTTGCCATTCTTTTTGATTCTCAAAACAATTTGCATTTGATTGTTACTTACCTTGTTACGTAACAAATTACGTAACATTTGTCCGCCTCGGGTGAAAATTACGCAATCCCAGCCGGGGTTTAGAAATCAAATTTGAGAAAAACCAGCAACCATAATTATTATACATCTCCCGCAAACAAAAACCAGCCCTTGCGAGCTGGGAAAACTTAGCACTGTTTTTCAATAATTAAGACCTTGCAATTACGTCAATCTTTTCTTTCCCTTGTATAGTTTCATCTTTCTTTTCTTGCCATATTCCAATGCCGGATCCGTAAATCCACTTTTACTAATAAACTTTGTGATACCTTTTCTGCGCGCTTTGACGACTACCGGCCGAGGAACCGGCTGTTGCCAGCTTTTAATTTCTATTTTTTGCCCGCCTTTTCGAGCATCTGGATTGCCAGGGCCGCCAATATGCTTTGCTTTGTGGTCCTTAGCCTTCTTCTTTTCGTAATTTATGCCCCGTTTTTGAGGCCGTCCTTTCCTGCTATTCATAATTTTGAAAATTAGTGTTATACTCGAATTAGAGAAGAGGGCGAATGCGCCAATCTTTATGAAAGGCACATTCGCCTCTTTTTTACATCCGGTTGCATTCCGGATCGTATTTATCAATCAGTTGCTGTTCCCTTGTCTCAGAATCGCTCGTCACCTCGTAAGCGAAGTAATTAATGTTTTTTCTCTGGAGGCAAGAATTATTCGGATCGGGATGTTGGGATAGCCGATCGCGAAGCTTGTCCGCCCGCCCAGCATAAACAATTCCATCCTCTGACGCAGTCTCTGCAAGAAGATAAACACCTTCGGAATTAGGAACTTGACTTACACCGTCGGGGAATTTATACCAGCCGTTCATGTGTTTTCCTTTCTAGCCAGCTTTTCAGCTGGAATTAATTATTATTCCGGTTTTGTGAGGTGTTTTGTTGTATGACCAATTTATTCATTCTTGACCTGTTTTAACTTGACTGTGGATAACTTTTTTGATACAATATCACTATATCACTATTACTATATCACTGTCAATACTCCCCTGGCTTTTTGACAAAAAATTTATCATAAATAAATTTTATTGTATAATTATAGCTACATGGAAGAATATAGTTTAATTAAAAAATTTTTAAAAGATTTTTCGAATTATCCACTTGAAGAAATTGAAACTGGATTGGTCAGGTATATTTTAGAGTGCAATCAAATACAGAATTTGAAGAACAAATATATTAAGAAAATAATAGGAAGAAAAACCAATACACAATTGATCAAGCTTTGGTTAACTCAAAATAAAGCACCATCAAGTATTAAAATGCTAGAAAGAGTATATGAACTAAGAATTTCTAACAACGAAAGAAAAATAAATGGAGCATATTATACACCATCGCATATTGTTAAATATATTACCCGACAGACAATTAACAATATTGGAACAGTATGCGATCCGGCATGTGGCAGTGGTGCTTTTTTAATAGAAGCGTCAAAATTACTGAAATCGATTTCAAAAAAATCCTACAGAGAAATATTCTCGAAGTATATTTTTGGTATTGATATCCTTCCTTCTAGCGTAAAAAAAACAAAGTTGATACTTTCTCTTCTTGCCATAATCGAGGGAGAAGACAGAGAGAAATTTAAATTCAATGTTTTCCAGGGAGATAGTTTAACGTTTGATTGGTCTAATATAATTGATCATTTTCCGGGCTTTGATTTTATAGTTGGCAATCCTCCCTATGTTAGAACAAGAAATTTAAGTAATCCCGCTCGGGAGAGAATTAAAAAATGGACTGTTGGCCGATTTGGTAATGCAGATATCTACATACCTTTCTTTGAACTCGCTGTGTCCTGGTCAAATCCCAAGGGGAGAATTGGCTATATTACTCCAAATACTTATCTTACTTCACTTAATGCCAGATTATTAAGGGCCTTTTTAAGCAAGGATAAATATGTTGAAAAAATAATTGATTTTAATGGTTGGCAGATATTTGAAGGTGCAACAACTTACACATGCATAACTTTTCTTAATAAACAGGGGGGGAAAAGAATATTATTTACTTTAACAAAAAATGCCGAGGATTCGAAAAATCTTGAAAATTTAAAATTTAATTCCTTACCCTCCGATAGTTTAGGCGACAAAGAATGGCGATTATTGTCTGGCGAAGATGCTGAAAATATCTTAAAGATTGAAAAGGCTGGTTCGCCACTTTATAAGTACGTTGATAAATTTGTTACAGGCATTGCAACACTGAACAATAACCTTTTTTTGATCGATGATAATGGTAAAAGGTATCTAAACAAAGAATTTAATGGAAGAAATTACTTTATCGAAAGGGAAATAACAAGAAAAATAATCAAACCAAATCGAATAAAGGATTGGGCTTCATTGAAAAATAATAGGGAGAGGATAATATATCCATATCAACTACGTAAAGGAAAGATAGAATTGATGGATACCAACCAAATAAGAAATAATTTTCCTGAAACGTATAAATATTTACTTGCAATAAAAAGTATTTTAGTTAATAGAGATAAGGGAAAGAAGCAATATAAAGGTTGGTATGCTTATGGAAGAACGCAAGGGCTAAACAACTTTGGAAAAAAAATAATTCTTCCTATGATAGGAAGTAAACCAGCATTTATGGCTGTTAAAGAAGAAGATAGTCTAATTTATTGTGGTTATGCGATATTCCCAAAGAAAGAAAAAGATTTTGAGATATTGGAGAAAGTTTTAAATTCAGATGTGATGTGGTACTACATTAAGAATACAAGCAAGAATTATGCAGGTGGATTTAAATCTTTCGCGAAGAATTATATTAAAAATTTTTCCATACCTAAATTTAGCAACACAGAGGAACAAACAATACTTAAAATAGGAGACAAGTCAAGATTAAATAATTATTTATGGAAGAAATATCAGCTAGTTTAATGTGTTATTTATGAAGATGAAAATTTCTTTTAATGTATTTATCAAGCAGTTTATCGAAAAAATTATCTAGCCTTAAATCCTTGTTGGCAGGAAAACTTTCGTCCAAGTGAGGCGGATTTTTTTTAAAATCAATTCGCATATAGGCAATTTCCTCGTAAAGGCCCTGAGGATCATACCCCTTCTCTCTTCCGGTAATCAAATTAAACATTTTTTCGGCCTTTACAAAGTCGAAATTTTCCTTCTCCTTTCCAGTTAAAATACTCGATAGTGGATGTAGATATAAAAGACCCACTACACATAGTGGATACCTCTCATGAATAGCAGAAACTTCACCAACTTCCATCTCAAAGTAATTCAGGAAGTTTTTACTCAATGAGCTCATTTGACTTCTTACTCCTATGATTAACAAGGGTCCTGACGTTGGGTGAATTATTGCAACATCAGTATCTTTAAGTTTGTGGCTTGTTAATATTTTTGCTTCTCCAACAGGGACTAGTGGCTTTTTATTAAACCCCCGACTTGTAAGTTCCAGCATGCAATAATCGTGTAATATTTTAATAAAACCCTGTCCCCTAACTGCAGCGATAGGATCTTTTAAAAAGATTTTTTTCATTTGCGTCAAGTGACTACGTAATAATTTTGAATTGTACGGCATGAAATTTAATTAAATATTTAACGGGACAAGATTCCTTATTTCTTACTTCGCCAATCTCTTATCACTAATCCCCCGCGGATTCTTGAAACCTTTATCTTTTGCCTCTCCTTCCATTTCAATCCCCGCACCATCTCAATCGGCAAAGTGAGGCCGATGGATCTTTTGCCCATCCTCGTCAATTTGCGTATGTTTTTATTTTTCATACTTCCAAATGTTACGTAACATGCTGCTTACCCCAATCCTACCCTAAAACCTCCGTTTTTTCAAATGAAAAAGGCCGGGGGTTGTTCGCCCCGGCCTGTTGAGCCGCTTGGGGAGTGAATCTTGTTATACCCGCTGCCATTCATCCGGCGACTGGCCGCCCCGGATAATCATGGTACCTGCTTCATTAGTGGCCTCGTAAACACCGAACTCCGGATTGAACCGCGCTTTGTAAAAAGCGCGTTCGCGGAGAAATCGCTTCGTCGCAGCTTTCAGACCTTTAACCTGATCAAGTGGTAAAAATTCTTCTGTCCCGGATTTAGACGATTCTCTTCTTGAAGCCCCACGAGTGTCCGGGATTTTGCCGGGCTTGTCTCTTTTCTCACGGGCTTCCTTTGCCCTTTGACGTTTACCACACCAGGCCTTTTTACCTCTATCCCCTTTCCCCATTGGCCTACCCCCTTGGCGTTTCGAATAAAAAAATGAACTTTCCAAACAGTTCATTTAAGCACGCTGAAATTATTCTGTCAATATCAGTATCAGAACGTCATTAAATTTGTCTGTGATTCTTTCACGTTTTGGCTTAAAATCTTCGAAAATCACTCCAAATCATACATCAAATGCGAGGCGGAGAGCATAAGGTCGTCCACTTTTCCCTGCTTGTCCAGATGATACGACAAAACCATCCTGTTGTCGGCGACGCCGATGGTGTATTTGGCAAAAGTGCCGGCCAGATTCACTTTCATTTGTTTGACCACCTGCTGTTCCTGATCAAAATCAAAGGATTTTGCGTCGCGGATATAATTTTGAAGATGCTCCGCGGCTTCTTTTCTAGTGATGTCCCCGCAGCAGTCGCTTGCGTCAACGACATAAAAGACTTTTGTCGCCATCAATGATTCGGCCTTGGCAAAATCTTTGTCGTTTATCGCTTTTTCAAAGGCCGACGAGGATTGAGTAGCCGGTTCCATTTGGCCGGTTGTCGTACCGGCCATACCCGTTCTGCTCTGCGCCACTTGTTTCTTGAGGATATTGACCTGCATCTGCAAATCCTGGATGCTATTTTCGTATGACCAGGATTTTTCTTTCATGGCCTGCTTTTTCCAGGAAAACAGAATGCTTCCGATCACCGCCGCAGAAACGAGAATGATGATTACCAATCCGACGATCAGCAACTGGTCTTGCCTCGCCGCGCCTTTCGGATCGGGCGAGCCGCAATTTTTCTCTCCTGTTTTTTTTGTTTGCCTCCTTTTCATTTTGTTTTTTGCTAATGAGTTAGTTGGCCTGATTATAGCAGAAAATTAATCACAAAGCAAAAAGCAAGCGCTGTCAATTACAAAACTTTCCTATAATACAAATTCACGTCACTTACCCACTTGGCCGCATCAGTTGAGCTTCGGGCCGTACAGGCCGAGCCGCATTTCCACATTACCATCTCGCGGGATGTGTCAATTCTTCTCGCAATGAGATTCTCAAGGCGCCTTCCCACTACGCTCACTGCTTGAGCCGGCGAGTCAAAACAACTGTACCCGGCCGCGTTGCGGTTATACATTCCTTTGAATCCCCAATAGTTGAAACATTCCTTTCCCCGTTTCTTGGGTGAGTACTTTCCCCAATCGCTTTCCTTTTTGGCAATGGCGATGAGATAAGCGGCCACTTTCTTATCCTGTTTGGAAATGTAGGGCGCCATTCTTTCAATCGGATAGTCCGAAGCCATCACTTTGATTTTTTTCTCCAGCCCGGCCGAGGAACTTTCCCTGGTGACGGCCAGCGGCTTTTGGATATCATTTTTCAATCTCCCGAAGCACAACCCGGCAAAGATAAGCGACAAGACGACCAAAGAAACAAAAACCGCCTCTTCCGGATTTTTCTTTATTTTTTTGACTTTTCTTTTTATTCTTCTAAATTTTTTCATAAAACGCAAAAAACGGGAACTCACCCGTTTTACCCCGTACCAATTATAATTTGATAGTGGGGTTCCTTGTTTATAGTATAGCACTTTTCAGAAAAGAAATCAAACCTTGAGCGGGCGACGAGGATTGAACTCGCGTATCTTGCTTGGAAGGCAAGCGCTCTTCCATTGAGCTACGCCCGCGTTTTATTTAGGGTAAATGAAAAACAAATTCTCTTCAATTTTTCGGGACGCCGGGATTCGAACCCGAACTAAATGCTCCCAAAGCACTCGTGCTACCATTACACTACGTCCCGTTTTTTAGTGCGGGGCAAAGAACCATGCGTACCACCGGTATATTTACCCCGTACTTGCTTGCATAGTGTGGGGCGACGCTCCGACAAAAACTTTGCCCCACATGAAAAGCGGGGCAAAGAATCGGATATGCAAAAATATTTTTTACGCATTTTGCTCCGAAGAATTTTCCGCCTGCCCGCCGCTTTCCAGCGCTGGAGCTGCTTTTTGCGACCGCACCGCTTCCTTGAGTCTCTTTCCTGCCGTGAATTTCGGGGTGTTCACCGCCGGGATAGTAATTCTCGCTTTCGTCTGGGGATTGATGCCCTCGCGGGCCGCCCGATGAGTCACTTTGAAAGTCCCGAATCCGGCAATGGTCACTTTTCGGTCCTGGTGAAGAGCGTCGGTAACAACATCCACAACGGCGCCAACGATTGTCTCCACCTCTTTTTTTGTCTGCCCGACTTTATTTGACACCATCTCGACCAATATCTCTTTGTTTATGTCAGTTGCCATTTTGCACCCCGCTCTCTAGATTTAACCTTTATACAAAGCCTAAAAGTATTGTAGTACTTTTGGGAAATATATTCAACTTACCTTGCCATTTCCATTGCCCGCGTCTCGCGAAGAACATTCACCTTGATTTCTCCCGGGTACTTGAGCTCTTGCTCGATCTTGTCAGCAATTGAGCGAGCCAGTTTCAGCGAACCGAGGTCGTCTATTTGATCCGGCTTCACGAATACCCGGATTTCTCTTCCGGCCTGGATGGCATAGGCTTTCTCTACCCCCTCAAAAGACGTAGCCACTTTCTCGAGATCCTCAAGGCGTTTGAGATAATCTTCCAAGGTATCTTTTCTAGCTCCTGGCCGCGAAGCGGAAAGGGCATCCGCCGCACCAATTATCATCGCTTCGTTGCTCTCAAACGGATAGTCCTCGTGATGAGATTTCATTGCGTCAACCACCACTTTTTCAATCCCGAACTTCTGGAGGATATTTATCCCAATTTCAATATGCGTTCCCTGCACTTCGTGATCAACCGCTTTTCCAATGTCATGAAGAAGCCCAGCCTTTTTGGCAACGCTGACATTGGCTCCCAGCTCCGCCGCCAAGGCTCCAGCGAGGTGGGCAACTTCAAGGGAATGGAGCAGCACGTTTTGGCCATAACTTGTCCGGAAGCGCAGCCTTCCGAGAAGCTGAACGAGCTTCGGATCAAGACCGGCCACGCCGACGTCATAAGCCGCCGCTTCTCCGGCTTCCTTGATTTTGTTGTTCACCTCCGTTTTGGCAAAGTTCACCGCTTCTTCAATCCTAGTCGGGTGAATGCGTCCGTCTTCGATCAGCTTTTCGAGCGCCAAGCGCGCAATCTCGCGCCGCACCGGATTGAAGCCGGAAATCACAATCGCTTCCGGAGTATCATCAACGATCACTTCGATGCCGGCAAGCCTTTCGAGCGTTTTGATGTTTCTTCCTTCCCGGCCGATGATCCTTCCTTTGAGCTCGTCTGAGGGGATAGCCACCGTGGAAGTGGTTGTTTCGGAAGCGTGGCTGCCCGCGTATCTCTGCATAGCCTGGCTCATAATGTCGCGCGCCTTTTTTTCCAGTTCTTCATATCCCTGTTGTTCCATCTTTTTGATCTTCTGGGCCAATATTTCGCGACTCTGTTCCTCCGCCAGCTGCAGAAGAACTTTTCTGGCTTCCTCTTTGGAAAGGCCGGCAATTTTTTCCAGTCGCTTCAATTGTTCCTGGCGCGCGCCCTCCGTTTCCTTCCTGATTTTTTTGACTTCCTCCGCTTTCCGGATAAGAAGCTCTTTTCCTCTCTCGAGCTCGTCCAATTTTTTGTCCAGCGTCTCTTCGCGGTTCTCTAACCTCTTCTCGAGACGGAAAATTTGTTCCTGCCTCTTTCTTTCTTCTTTTTTGGCTTCTTCCAAAATCTCAACCGACTTTTCTTTGGACGCCAAAAGAGCCGCCTCGGCCTCGGCTTTGGCGTCCTCGAGCATTTTTTTCATTTTTCCCTCCGCGGTTCCAAGTTGCTTTTTAGCAATTGACTGGCGGGCAAAATACCCCAAAACCGAGCCAATCGCTAAGCTTAAAATTCCAATAGAAAGAAGTCCTAGACTCAATTCCATAGTTTTTTTCTCTATTCAGTTGATAACATCCACTTGCCATTTGAAAAATTTTTAATGTTTCTCCGGTCATTCGAAATTCCATCCGCCAGCCGGCGGACAAAACTACAGCGAGTTACCAATGAATCCAAATAATTAATTACCAAAGAGTATAGTAGAACAATTCATGTTTTTTGTCAAAATCCCGACAAATGTGATAAAATCTAACTATCTAAAATAAAAAATGAAACTAGTCAATGATCAAACCTATTTTTCTCATAGTCCTCGACGGCTGGGGCGAAAATCCCTCTTTCGAAGGAAACGCCATCGCCCAGGCCAACACCCCCACGATTGACAAACTCTCCCGCTATTACCCCCAGACCTTGCTTCAAGCTTCGGGTATTTCCGTCGGCCTTCCCTGGGGAGAGATGGGAAACTCGGAAGTGGGGCACCTCACTCTGGGAGCGGGACGCGTCATATACCAAAACCTTCCCAGAATAACCCTGGCCATCCAAGACGGAACTTTTTTTCAAAACGAAGCTCTTCTAGCCGCAGCCGAAAACGCTAAAAAGAACCAAAGCGCTTTCCATATTATGGGACTGGCTTCCAACGGCGGCGTTCACAGCTCGCTCGATCACTTGTATGCTCTCTTGGAATTTGCGAAAAACAACCGGATTGCAAAAATATATCTTCACCTGTTCACCGACGGCCGGGACGCCCCTCCCCGCTCCGCCGAAAAAATTATCGAAGACATTGAAATCCGTTTGAGCGAATACGGCTGCGGAAAAATCGCCTCGCTTTGCGGCCGCTATTTCGCTATGGACCGAAACGACAACTGGAGCCGAACCGAAAAAGCCTATAATCTTCTCGCTCTCGGGGAAGGCAAAAAAGAAAAAGACGCTCTCGAGGCCATAAAAAAAGCCTACCAGTCCGGCATCACCGACGAATTTATTGAACCTACGTTGATTGAAAAAGAAGGAGAATCAAGGATTATCGGTGACAAGGACTCTGTTGTCTTTTTTAATTTCCGCGAGGACAGAGCCAGACAAATTACAAAAGCTTTTTCTCTGCCCACTTTTTCCAAGTTTTTGAGAAAAAAATATTTGCCCGACATTGAATTCGTCTCACTAGTCCAATATGAAGAAGCGCTTCCCGTAAGAGTTGCTTTTCCGCCGATTATTGTCAAAAATTGTCTCGGTGAAGTGATAGCTCAAGCTGGATTTCATCAGCTTCGGATCGCCGAAACCGAAAAATACGCTCACGTAACCTACTTCTTCAATGGCGGGAGAGAAGAGCCTTTCCCAAACGAGGATCGCGTTCTCATTCCTTCGCCGGCAGCTCCCACTTATGACAAGGTTCCCGAAATGAGCGCGCCGGCCATCACTGAAAAAGCACTCAAAGAACTCGGCACGGGAAAATACGCCTTCGTTCTCGTAAATTTCGCCAACCCTGACATGGTCGGCCACACCGGAAAGCTAAAAGCCACTATCTCGGCTATCGAAACAATTGATGAGTGCCTCGGGAAACTTATTCCGCAGATCGTAAAACTTGACGGAACTCTCTTTATAACCGCTGACCACGGCAACGCGGAAGAACTTACCAATCCGAGGACCGAGGAAATGAACACTGAACATTCGATTTTTCCTGTGCCCTTCTGGCACATAACTTCCAAAAACCAGCGCGAGAAAACGGAAGCGGAAATTTTGGAAGGCAAAAACAATGTGAAAGGAATTTTGAGCGACGTCGCTCCCACCATTCTGGCTTCCATGAATTTGAAAATCCCGCCGGAGATGACGGGACAAAATTTGCTGGAGATATTGGGATAGTTTAATCAATCAATAATAATCCCGCCATCACGGCAATTCCCAGGACTATCGCCGCGAGCTGCCCGATTGAGGCAGTTATTTTTGTTTCGTGCTTGAGTTCTGGAATGAGATCCGACCCGGCGATATACAAAAATCCGCCGGCGGTTACCGGAACGAGAAATAAGGTGAAATTTGCCGCGTACTTTCCGACAACCAGCGCCAATGCTACGCCCAGGAAAGCAACCAAGGCGGACAAAAAATTTATCGCAATCGCCTTTTTCATTCTGTATCCGCTGTGAATGAGCACGGCAAAATTTCCCATCTCTTGCGGAATTTCATGGAGAAGAATGGCCACAGTCGTTGCGATTCCTAACGGAATATTCGCCAAATAACTAGCTCCGATCAACATGCCGTCAATGAGATTGTGAACGATATTTCCAAAAATATTCACCGCCGCCATTGGATGAGCGTGGTCCTCGTGGTACACAATATGGCAGTGCCGCCAGCGGACAAATTTTTCCAAGCCGAAGAAAGCCAGTATTCCCAAAAGAACCAAAAGGGAGGAAATTGCCCTGGATTCGATTTTCTCAAAAGCTTCCGGGAGAAGATGGATAAGAGCGTCGCCAAACAGAGCCCCAACGGCAAAACTTACGAGAAAAATAATCATTTTCCGCATTTTTTTCTCCTCGAAGGACAACGCGAAAATGCCGGTTAATGAAACCAGACTGACAACTAACACACTTATTAGGCTGTATGCCCAGACATTCATTGTTTTAGTCTATTTTTAGTTCATTAAGCAAATTAAGCTCTTCTTTCCTCTCCGGGTGGCAGGCTATTTCCATTTCTCCCTCCGGAATTTTTTTCAAAAACTTTCTAAAATCCTTTATCCAATCAAGGATTACAAAATAATCGGGAGAAGAAAGCTTGGAGTGAAAAAATTTCTTCCTATTAAACCAGCGCATAATTTTTAAGATGAAATACACGCTATTCCGCTCTCCCAGCAAACCTTTCCTGCCAAAACGGATGAAAGCGATATTGTATTGTTTTGCCAATTCAAGCGCGATTTTGAAGTAGGCCGGAAAATAGTGAGTATGCTCGTGCGAACTTATTCCGTCCGGCAGCCGGCCGAAAATTTCTCGGAATTTTTTGATTTGGCTTTCCCATTCTTTTCTAACTTCCGCCGCTCCGCTTCTAGGGTGTTCCGGCATCGGCCAATCGCCCCAAAGATAATTTACCAAAAAAACAACCCCTTGCCGCAATGTGTTGTCCCGCAGCAGATTTCTTCGTCTCTTCTGCCAAACCAGCTCAAAATGTATATCCAGCTTCACGCCCGCGGCAAAAAGTCTTTCAACTTCTTTTTCACTAACATTGCCCTCAACCATCACCGAAACTCTATCGAGCTTCCCTGCCGCGGCAAGTCGCAGAATATTCCTATTCGCCAGTTCGCTTTTCCCGAAATCATCAGCGGAGAGGATTAAATTTTTCCTCACGTCAGCGCCAATCATATTTCAAAAATAGTCGTCCCGCTGCGCGGGACACCAAAATTTTTAATTTTTCGTTTTCAATTTTTAATTTGATCTGTGCAAATTTACAACCGCGCTCGAACTTTTTTCCAAAATTCAGCCTGACCTCCGCCCCGCTTCCGCCCTGAAATCCGCCGCGGCGGATTTCAGTTCCAAAACAGAAAAATTTTCTCTACATTTTTTGATGTCGCGCGCCCAAATTTTTTTTCAGAAAAGGAAAAGAAAATTTTTCTTGGTTTTGGATTTTTGCGAAGCAAAAAGGCGGAAGCGGAGCTACGGCAGATATTTTTAACAAAAGGAAAGCGTGCTTGTCCCAATGCCCACCCAACGCGCACGCTTAATCAAATATAGCTCCCTTTTGGGAGCTTGGCAAGGGTTAATTAGTAATAATATTATTCGTGCAACACCTTGTTGTCAGCTACTCTAGAAAGCGTTTATCAACAATACTTTTAGCAATAGAAACAAAACGTTGCTGTGCCTCATCATTATTTTTCACATTACGAGGAACCTCGTTTTCCGAAAAACCAATATCTCGTCTCTTGTCTTTTTTTGTGATACCGTTTCTTTGTCTCCATGCATCTAAAGCTTCCGCGGGATCACCACCGGAATAATAAACCATGTGCTTGGGCTTTGACTCCGGGTGTTTTGAAAAATAATCTTCCCAATATTCTTTCGAAGATACAGGATTTTTAGCCAATTCATAGATACTGACATCATTGACTTTGAAATAGTCGGCCAACATTTCTAAATACTTACCTTTTTCATCCTCTGTTCCCCACATGTTGGCTATTTGCCTAAGAATTTTTTCATCAGACAACATTTTTTTTGCAACATCATCTTTTATTCCAAACTCGTCAAGCCTTTTTTCCAAAGCTTCAGCTTTTTTATCTTCCGGCAAATTATCTATCTCGTAATGTTTTTGCACAAAAACCTGAACAAATCCAAGCTGATCAAATCTAGCTTTCAGCATTTCTTGAATACCAGATGCGAAAATGGGTTTTTTGTCCTGGCCTATCTCATATCTCGATCCGGTTTCGGGATTTACTTTGGCGTCACCCGAAAAAAATGCAATTCCGGCATCTATAGGCATTCCTTTTTCTATGTCCGGATAGACAAATTGGTCGTTATCATAGCTGTCCGTGTATGCATTAAACTCAACCTTGGACAGATTACCAGAAAATTCATATTGTGAGGCAATAAAAGCAGAAGGAAAAGCAAAAAATACTTCGTTATTTCTTTCGCTGCCATAAAAGCTATCAGCAACATTTTCAACTGCAAAGTGTACCGCACTTGCATCCGCAAAAGCATTAGGGTCACCCCTCCATGCCGAAACAAATCCAGTTTGAATTCTTCCCAAAGCTACATCTCGCGAGGAACAATCATCTAGTTTTAAAAATTTTGCAACTGCCTCCTCTTTTGAATTTTCTTGAAGCGCAATTCCCAAAGGAGATTTTAGATTTTTCTTTTCAAGCACTTTATATAAAGTGTCATGATACTCGCCGAGGCCAGCTTGGTGGTTACTGAGATTTGCATGATCGCGTATACCGTGCCGAGTAACATGCGTAAGCATTTCCCCCGGAAATCTGCGGAGAAGCGTGGCATATTCTTCCATTGACAGCGAGCTCAGATTTTCTTCCGTAAAATTTTCTGCAATATCTTCTTTGGAATATGGCAATTCTGACCATTTTTTCTTTTCCTTAAGATAAAAATCAGCAATCATTTTTCTTGTTTCCTCCAAATCTTGTCTGCCCGATATAACCCGAGAGAGCTCGTCTTCAAGCAATGATTTTTTTCCATGTTGAGCTTGCAAATCCCTCTCGATTTTTTTGATGGAGAAAAAATCTTTTATTTTTACCAAAAAATTAGCGTCATTATATGATTCAACTTGATCTCGCAAAGCTTCAATTTTTCTGATGAGTTCACTTTTTTCTTTTTCCTTTTCATCTATATCGCTTTTCTCTGAAAAATAAGTCTTTCGCTTTTCTCTAATTTCTTTAGCTAATTGTGATCGCTCATCAACAGACTCTCTTTTTGAAAAGTCTTTTATGATTTTTGGTTGCTCTTTCATATTGCAAAAAATTTTATAATTACCCTTTTGGAAACCAAACTGGAACACGACTAAAGGAAACCCCGCCAAAACTCGTGGCTTCATTTTTAGATTCCCGCTCTTTTAAATTGTTTAATTGCGAACTGACCATTTTTGTCATCTCTTCCAAGCTTCTTTTTCTTTCTTCATTCATTTCTTTCATTATTTCTTGTTCCAAGACTGCCAAATATTTTTCACTAATTTGTCTTGATAAAAACTGACTGACGCCAATTTTTCCTGATGACTCATTTAGTTTTGTAATCTCATCCCTTATTTCTCTAGCTTGTTGTTGCCATTGCACAGGGTTTTCCTTGAACAATTCCTCAACCAACCATGCCAAGCTCGTTTTTTGAGTTGTTCCGAGCCTCATATCTTCCACATTATTACAAACCTTAAGCAATTCATTAAATGCAAATAATTTTTTGTCTGCTTCATTTATTTTTTCAAAAGTATCCCCATTCATATTGTTTGATTTTTACTTTTTAATTTACCGCGAGAAACTCTTTTTCTCTTTCTGTGAGAAACTTACCAAACTGGTCGATTTTTTTTATAAACTCCTCTTCATTATTCAATGAGTTTTTTAATCCGTCCATCAAGCCGCTTATTTGTTCTCTGTCTTTTGTGCTTAGCTTTGAATCATCCAACTGTGCTTGCAACTCGAAAGATATATTGTCAATATTTTCGGATGTTCTGGTCTCCTTCAGTTCTTTTAATTCTTTCATCGCCGAATTAACCTCGGCGCGGATATTCATTCCGGCCCACTCAGTCGCTGTCTCGGCAAATTTTTTCTTAACTTCGGCATTGCGATTATCCTGCTCATTTAAATTTTCAGGCAAGAAATTAAATCGCAATGCTGGTTTTCCTTCACTTACCGGGAGCTCGACATATTTTGTTCCGTTTTCATCAGTTTTTACATATTGATCAAAACTGGTTCCCATTTTATCCAGTTTTATGCCATAACTATCAAGTGCTTTGACAAATTGCTTTTGATTTAATTCGAAAAGCTCCTGGATCTGTTTATGCATATCGGATTCCCGGATATTGACCACCATTTTGGATCCCTGCATTTCGTAACCGTCAAGCTTTCCAGCCAACATTCCAAGATTGAAATCAGGAGCCATTTTATTAATTTCTTCAGCGGCATTTAGCAAGGCTTTTCTTGTATCTTCATCGAGTCCCTCTTGCTTCATAACATTATTTTTCAATTCATTCTTGAGTCCGTCAATGGATTGCCCTGCCTTTCTGGCCAAATCTATTTTTTGTAATACCGCCATATTTTCCGGAACGCTGTAGAAAATTTCTGGTAGCTTAGAATCATGGAACAATCCCATGTTATCGCTCAAGCGAACAATCGACTCAAACGGTTGTTTTTCAAAATCTGTTTGCGCTTCATCGTGAGTTTTAATGGTTTCACCGATCTGTTCCAAATCTTTTTTACCAAATAATTTGCCATACATTTCTTCCTGGCTTTCAAAAAGTTTTTGGCTGAAATATTTATGATCACCGGTTGATTCAAATCCTTTTCTGTTAACACCCACCGTATATCCCATATCATGATTGAAATGTATAGTCATAATCTTCAATCGATCAAGCGAATTCAACTGCTTTTCAGGATTCGCTTTATTGAACTCATCCACCATTTTCATAGCTTCAGCAATATTTCCATCAATGATATGGCGAACTCCGTGATCTCCCAAACCGCGCTTAAATGATTCGCGGTTCTGATAAACCATTTTATTCACAATATCCTCCGAAATTTTTTGAATATCTGAGGCTTTCAAATTTTCAGCAAGGGAGCCTTCCTTTTGGGCTTGGGAAATAAGATTAACATAATCCTCGGTGCTTTTTCTGATTTTTTCTCCGTATTCCGGACTTATTTTTGCCTCTCCAATATACGCCTCGACAAGATTGCGGACATTGTCATTGATGATCTCGCTGTTTTCTGAAAATGATTCGCCCTTGAATTGTTTTGCTTCCGGATTGTTTTTCAAATTCAGATCAGCACTCATTTCTTGAGCAACAATTTCAGGGCTACAATAAGCCATCTTCTCTTCCATGCTCAAGGTTTTCCAGTTTTTTCGCGCCTCTTCTTCTGAATATTTCGGATGCACTTCAGGACTTTCTTGCGTTTTCTCTTGAGTAGATTCCGCTCCCACTTCTATGTTTTCGCTAACCCTCACTTCTTGAGCAGATTCCGGCTGCATCTCTGCAACCTTACTGATTTTTTCTTTAGTTTCTCGAGTGAGAGCATCGATTTCTTCCTGTTTTGTTTGTAGGTTTTCCCCAACATTCATTTCACTGGCAATCTGATCGATTTCTTCTTTTTTCAATTCCAGCTTCGTTCCGGCTTGAACCGCATTTTCAAATTCATGCTTTCCCTCTGAAGCAGCATTCTCGCCGACTTTTGTAATATCATCCTCACTTTCTTTTGCAAATGCTTCAACTTGTTCGTGACTAATATTTGCTTCTACATTTTCTGCGGATTTTTTCTCAACGGCCAACTCTTCTTTTTCTTCGTTTTTTGTTCCGGTTGCCGCTTGGGCAAATTTATTTTCTAGTTGTCCCATAATAAAAACTATCTTTAATTTTTTTACTAATTTATATGCCCTTAATTAGAGAGCGAATTTTATCCATTTTCTTTTCTTCCAGTTTTTTGATAAATTCAGCAACAATTTTATTTTGTTCTTCACGGAGTTTGTTTATTTCTTTTACATATTCATTATGAATTGCCTTTATTTCTGCTATTTTTTGATTGTTATTTTTAGTCATAAAAATCATTATTTGTAAATTTTTAGATTGTCACAAACAAAAAAGGACAACCCTACTGGTTGTCGCACCCAAATAGACAGGTCATGCCTATAGACAGGTCATGCCTAATTGTTTTAAGTAAGGTTGCCCTGTTCCGGGCATGACCTTACTTTTGCTAATTTTGCAAAATCCTATTTATTTGGATGCGACACTTATAATTTAGCAAATTATGCGCCTTTTCGCAAGACTGGGGAGTTCCAACTTGCCGTCCGCGCAAGGGTGGGATTTCGGGGCAAGGACGGCCAAAAATATAAAAAGAGAGAAACCAAAAACCAAACTTTCAAATTTCCGCTTCCGCCTTTTTGCTTCGCAAAAATCCAAAACCAAGAAAAATTTTCTTTTCCTTTTCTGAAAAAAAATTTGGGCGCGCGACATCAAAAAATGTAGAGAAAATTTTTCTGTTTTGGAACTGAAATCCGCCGCGGCGGATTTCAGGGCGGAAGCGGGGCGGAGGTCAGGCTGAATTTTGGAAAAAAGTTCGAGCGCGGTTGTAAATTTGCACCAAGAGCAGACTTTCCGATTTTTGAAAGCGATTTTGAGGGGCGGCCGATAAGGCCGCCCAGTGTTTTTGCGGCTTTGCGCGCGCTTCGCGCGCGGACAGAATGAGGTTCGTCTCCCGTGCGATTTTTTGAGAAATTCTGTCTCGTATCCCGCCGAAGGCGGGATTGCTTTGCCCGAAAAAAGAATTTTTGCTTTCACTTAAATTATGTTAAGATAATAGTGCTGCTAACTAAATACGAGAAAGTCTTTTTCAATGGCCGTCTTGGAATCAATTTTGAGATTTTCTCTTAGTTGGCAGCACCAGGACGGCCTTTTAAGTTTTAACAAAAACATATGGAGCAAAAATTCTTTTTGTATGCCCGCAAATCTACGGATGTGGAAGATAAACAAGTTTTATCGATTGAAGCACAACTTGCGGAATTGCGCGCCTTTGCTAAAAACGAGAAGCTAGAAATCGTGGAAGAATTGATTGAAAAACAATCAGCCAAAATTCCAGGACGACCGATTTTCAACGCCATGATTTCCCGAATTGAAAAAGGCGAAGCTAATGGCATAATTTGTTGGCATCCCGACAGGTTGGCGCGCAATTCCGTGGATGGTGGCAAGATTATTTATCTTTTGGATTGCGGTCATATCACTGCTTTGAAATTTCCCAGCTTTTGGTTTGAGAATACTTCTCAAGGGAAATTTATGCTCAATATCGCCTTCGGGCAAAGCAAATATTATGTGGATTCGCTTGCCGAAAATACCAAAAGAGGTTTGCGCCAAAAAGTCAGGAGAGGCGAATATCCAAGCCTAGCGCCAGTAGGCTACATCAATGATTCACGCACTAAAACAGTCATTGTAGACAAGAAGAAATCAGTTGTTATTTGCAAAGCTTTTGAGCTGTATGCTCTGGGGAATTCCCGACTGGAAGACATCTCTAATTTTTTGGCGCAAAACAACATCACTACCCGATCCGGCAAGCGATTCCATCGAGACAGAATTTCTCATCTTTTATCCAATCCTTTCTATACGGGATTATTCAGATATGAAGGTGAAATCCATGAAGGCAAACACCAATCAGTCGTTTCAAAGAAAATTTTTGACCAAGTGCAGGAAGTTTTGAAAGAACGAGGCCGTCCGCACAAGAAAACGAAAAACGAACCCAAAGCGTTTTGCGGACTCTTGAAATGCAGTTGCGGCATGGGAATTACGGCCGAAGTGCAAAAAGGCCACACCTACTATCGTTGCACGAGAAAATCAAAAACCACCAAGTGCAACGAGCCCTTTGTGCGCGAGGAAGAATTGGACAAACAAATCTCAAGGTTGCTTCAAAAATTTTCTTTGAAACCAGATTGGGCGAAACAATTGCTTCGTCTTTTGGAAAAAGACAAAAACAATGACGCCCAATCTTTTACCGCTTTTGTTCAAGAAAATAATGAGAAAATTTTGACAATCAAAACCAAACTCCAAAGATTGCTGGACGGATATTTGGAGCAGGACATTGAGCGGGAAACTTATCGAAATGAAAAAGCCAAACTGATGAGTGAAAAGAAAACACTTGAAGAAAAAACAATGAATCTTGAACAAAAGCGGACTGGATGGGTCGAACCATTTGAAAAGTGGATAAAAGAGGCAGAAAATCTGCCTCAAATCGCACGGGAGAGCAACCTTTTTCAAAAAAAGGTTGCTGCCAAAGAAATCTTTGGCTCGAACCTCATCCTGTCCGCGCGCGAAGCGCGCGCAAAGCCGCAAAAACACTGGGCGGCCTTATCGGCCGCCCCTCAAAATCGCTTTCAAAAATCGGAAAGTCTGCTCTTGGTGCCCGGGGTGGGAATCGAACCCAAACGAGCCGAAGCTCAC
>Ga0233422_10000272_pt1 | contig 26914 bp, 28 predicted proteins | sample Watercolumn_Mata_2_FD_182724 | JGI IMG/M metagenome (GOLD analysis project Ga0233422, IMG submission 182724) | Freshwater microbial communities from Lake Matano, South Sulawesi, Indonesia - Watercolumn_Matano_2014_110_MG | ecosystem: Environmental > Aquatic > Freshwater > Lake | place...
CAACGAAATTTACCAACAATTCACGAAACGAATTTTATGCACATCATCAGGTATTTCGGAAACAATGATTTCATATACATCTGCATAATCTTCTGTGTATTTACTATACGGCACAGCAACCTCTATTTTTTCATACAGTAAACACTTATCAACATATTTACTACCAAAATATTCTGCCGTTTCTTTTGGTAGTTCTGAAACACCAGCCTCAATACACGCAATTAAAACTTTCGAATGTTTCTTGTATTTTATATCTTCGGATGAAACATAACCTTGGATTCTCGTTAACATTCCCATTTTATTATAGTTTTTTAAATTAATAATTACAAATATATGAACATATTAAACATCATAATACAAAATCAAAGTGCGACAACCACACATTGTATTTTCCAGAAAACACCTGACCACATCCATCCACTTCCGTGACTTCAATGAATCCATTTTCCATTGATTCAACCAAAGACTTTAAAATGCGAATCGAGTATATTGATTCATACACTGGCAAATCTTTTAAATCATCTTCGCTGTACAGACTTTCGAGAGTCTCGTGTATTTTTAATCTAACTTTCATGTTTATACGTGTATGTTAACTAATTGACATATGAACACAGAACTCTGTCTGCTATTAATCCGGATTCTATATTCACCAGTTGGTGTCCGTTTTAAGCCTTTAAGTTGGTTTCGCAACCACTCAGCACACGCATCAGATTTTCCCTGATTAAGGCAAAACATTACTTATGACCACACCTTGAGAAATTGCGGTGAATCCACATCCCAATATTTTCAGGGCAAGGAATTGAAACACACCAGCGGAAATACGGAAACAAGCCGGTGACACCTACCCCCCAGTGCGTATCCGTAACAATTGAAACTTCAAAACACGGCTCATCAATCGTCCACATCGTGAAAAACAACCATCTGAACGAGAAACTGCTAGTGTTGTGTTCGTCAGCTTTACTGCACTCGACAACAGGCACCAGCGGGAAGATGTTCTTGTTGTACCACTTTTGAACTCTGTTGGTTCCAGAAGATGATTGACACATTTTTGATAATAATTATATTTTATTATTTAATCACACATATTCATTTATATCTGAAACCATTATGTTGGTTAAACAAATTAGCAACTAAACATATCTAATTAATTTGAAACGTGACTATCCACGAGCGACTTGAAAATGTGTGCTATTACATCGACAGTCCATCCGTTTCCAAGCATATTGTATCTTTCGGTATCCGTAACAACTCCAGTATAATTATCTGGCACAGTCTGTAATCTTTCAACTTCAACCGGTGTTAATCTTCTGTAATAACCAAGAACATCGAATATTTCAACTAACGCTTTTGGATAAAAATTCTTACCGGTGCTGTGTGCTAATTCAGTAGTTAATGTAGGTACTTTACCGGTCGCTTTATAACTTTTAGGTAAAAACTTCATTAATGTTTCAACTCTTTCATCTTTAATGTTGTATTTAACATCCACGACTGGCTCTAATATATCTTTTAGCGTAACATTGGTTTTAGTTGGTTTAACAACATTGGGTATATTTGTCCAATAATATCTCGGTCTATTCTGTGCTGTAATATCACCACTGCAAATGAACACAGGTTCAAGACCAATAGCATCACTCAATACCTTTTTCCATTTATCGCTCATTTTAACGTTTTCCAATAAGAAATATCTTGGCTTTAAAATAGTCAAAGCATACATATATTCCCAAAACAAGTAGGATTGCCCTTGAAATTCAAAACCATTATTCTTCAGCGATAGATAATGCTCCAATGTCAATATCTCAACATTATCTTTTGTCGTCATGCCATTTCGTTTACCAGCGAATGAAAAGGATTGACACGGACTCCCTCCGATTAATAAATCAATCTTGGGTAAATTATCGTAATTGATGTTCTTCACATCACCAAGCTGTATCGTTTTAGGATAATTGGATTGTGTTACCTTCATCGCTGGTTTGTTAATCTCACTCGCAAAATAGTTTTCGTATTCGATACCAACTCGATTAAGAGCTATTTGACCACACGATTGCCCGTCAAACAAACTAAGCACATTCGTTATTTTTTCCATATTATACAACTTGCGTTTTACATATTTTTTTTGAAACGTAAACTATTAACCGTATATTTTAGCAGAGAATGAAGCCCAGCAGCAGATAACTCACGGTATCTTTATAATTACCATTATGGTCTAAATCTCTAAAAAAAAATAATATCTCATTTTGAGAAAAATAACCACACTGCAAATATACAACAATAATTATAGGTAATAATAAGTTGTTATAATTATTTTTTTTTATTAAAAAATAACATACTTTTGTTTCAAATTTCATCACCAATGATGATGTGTTAATCACACACAGGTAAGCAATACGAAACGGTAATTGGTAGGACACTCGTTGATGAACTTGTCTGGGAAAAAATCCAGTGAACATACCATACATATTAAACTTAACCAATTAAATAGCAACGAAATGGATTTACAAAAATTAAGGGACTGGTTCGATTCGGAAGAAGGTATAAAGCATATCACCGACATCAAAAACAAAAACAAGGTAGAAGCTAGACAACTAGAAAGACTATACGAGTCTGGATGTTTTGAAAAGTTAACAGAAAAAGCAATCGAAAAATATAACAGCAGCGAATACCGAGACAGATGGTACAATAGAGGTATCGCTCCACCAGAAGATTTGTTGTTTTTTCTTTTCGATTACGCAAAAAAATATGGGCGTGAATGCAGCGAGGAAGAATGGATTAAACATGGTAACGCATTCTCATCTGGTTTGTTCTTCTGCAACGGATATTACTTCAACATGATGAATGGTCAAGGTAATGCCATCATAGTCACGAAATGTTCAATTTAACAGTTAATTTTTAATCAAAATGAATGCAGTAGAAAAATTACAAAAAAAATACGAAATAGGACAAGCAATATTTAAACAATTATTTCAACTTAATGATGTTGATTTAAAAGAAAAACTAATTTCTATTACATATGGAAATCATAAAAATATTCTAACAAATAATTGCGATTGCGTAAGGACTATTCGTAATTCTGACCGTTTAATTTAAACCAGTTAACGATAAAACACAAAAAAACCTCGCCGGACACATCACACGCCCAGCGAGGTAAAAAAAGAGAAAGGGGATTACTTTAGAAAATCAAAGTACACTTGTTTCCCTATAACGTCAACATCGGTGACACACACCAGCTTGTAAACGTCGAGGTACTTCTTGATTGAATTGTGCGGGATGTTAAGGGTACACGCTGGTTTACCACCTGATAATATCACGAATTGCTGTGTTTTCTCGCTGTACTCGTAATCGTACTCACCACCGACAAGCTTGTTCTTGTACTCCTGGTAACACAACGATGTCTGGTCAACGCTCTCAGCGTTTAAAGTAAGGTTTATCCTGTACTCGCCATTATCTTTGATAGACACGTTCTTGATGTATATATCAACCTCGTCGCCTGACCTTAAATGCCTTGTTTCCTCATTGTAATCCTTGAAGTCGAACATGTGGACAAGCCCGGTGAATATACCCTCGAACTCTATGAACAGACCTATCTTGCTCGGGTTACTCGTCAGCGTTCCACGGTATCGCTTACCGAACTCTAGGTTGTTGATTCTCTTGGGGATTTCATTCTTGATAAACTTCTTGTGGGAAACGACGAACAGGTTGGAGAACTTGTCGAAATTATCGACCATTACACTAACGGTCTTGCCTATGTACGACTCGAAATTGTATATCACGTTAGGTGCCGCGTGTGCACCAGGTAAGAAGCAATCGACGTTGGAGTTGTACTTTGCTATGAAACCACCCTTGACGAGTTCAACGATCTTGACATCGAACGGCGTATTCTCCTTGTGTAATTTACCTAACACGTCAAAAGATTCTACCTTCTGGTATTTCTTTATGGAACCATAGATGGCACCGTTGGCGTTGAGCGTGGTTATAACTTTAAACGAAGTCCGTGACATCATGTCAACATCACTCGTTTTGAACTCGGAAAATGGTACGATAACTAATGTTTTACTTGATAATTCCTCGCAATAAGCCATTTTATTATCAACATCGAGTTTTTTGATACTAACCGAGTAAATATCACCGGATACAAGATCCTTACTCGCGACATTTAAACAACCACTTACACGGTTGTACTTGTTGTATAATTCTTGAGCGTAACTTTCCTTGCACAGTATTCTTGTGTTGCTGTTATCATCCTTATGTAATTTAACATTGGTATTATACTTACATTTAGGTTGGTCGAAAAGGTAATCAAATTGCGGGTCTGGTAAAACCAGAGTGAAACCGTTTTTAAATTTAGCCATTTAAAAAGATTTAAAAATTAATACTAAATATTTAACGTTTTAATATATTAAATAATTATTTTTTCGAGAGTAAAATTTCACTTTTTAAACTAAAAAATTATTTTTTTGGAAGCAAAATTTCACTTTTTAAACTAAAAATTTATTTTTTTGAAAGTAAAATTTCACTTTTTTAAACTAAAAATTTATTTTTACACACAGGTACACATGCACACAGGTACACACACGTACATGCGCACACATGCACACACATGCACACACGTACATGCGCACACATGCACACACGTACATGCGCACACATGCGCACACGCATTTATATATAATACTAGTATTATATATAAATGTATATAAATATAATTAATATAATTAAATATAAATTAAATATAATAAGTATAATAAGTATAAATTAAATATAATAAATATAATAAGTATAATAAGTATAATAAGTATAATATTCGCGCGCGGACGTACGTATGCAAGACGTGGTTTTTTTTTCGAGTTCGGTCATAAAACAAAAACCAAGAAACTACAAATAACAGCAGAATACATTCCTTTCGAACAGAAACGATGTTTTTTTCAATTCAAATACAAAAACAGTACATTGACACGTCTTAATATGTTTTATTCGATTTAAACGCATTTATGAACGTCGGTTTTTTCGTGTTTTTGAAACCAACAAGATTTTTCACAAAAAAAACATGCCTCGCACACGCGGACGTACGTATGCAAGACGTGGTTTTTTTTTCGAGTTATTTTTCACAAAAAAAACATGCCTCGCACACGCGGACGTACGTATGCAAGACGTGGTTTTTTTTTCGAGTTCGGTCATAAAACAAAAACCAAGAAACTACAAATAACAGCAGCATACATTCCTTTCGAACAGAAACGATGTTTTTTTCAATCCAAATACAAAAACAGTACATTGACACGTCTTGATGTGTTTTATTCGATTTAAACGCATTTATGAGCGTTTGTTTTTTTCGTGTTTTTGAAAAACCAACAAGATTTTTCACAAAAAAAAACATGCCTCGCACACGCGGACGTACGTATGCATGGCATGTTTTTTCCGTTATTTTAAAAACTATTGGAATTTAACAACGACCCAAAATGGAATGTATGTAACTTAACGATGGTTTCTTGTGCGTATCAAAAAAACAAGTTTTCTTACCCTAAATGCGAGTGTAGCGTGAATTTCTACACGAGAGATGCCGTTTCTTTCCTGTGCGAGAATAAACGTAACAAATTGACAACCACTTGTTAAAAAAAACAAAAATATATTTAATTGCATTTAGCATTTTTTAATAAAAAAGTAGTATATTTGCAGTAGCAAAATATACAATCAAATTGTTTGAGTTCAACGTCATAGCGAATTGCCAGATGATCCAATGCGTCAAAGCCCCTTCCGAGAAGGAATACAAGGCTTTGAAGAAGCATTTCAGCCTTAGACAGAAGGGGTATTTCCTTAAACCTGCGTTCAGGAAAGGTTTCTGGGACGGGTACGACCACTTCTTCAACGACGTTTACCTACCGATAGGGTTGTGGGGCGAGTTGCAGGATTACGTGGTATCGAACGGGTACGATTTCAACATAAACGGGCTAGACAAGTTCTTGAACTTCACCCTCGATAGGGATATGGTGTTTGATTTCATAGCAACTTTGTTTGAGAACACGGGTATAAACCCTAGGTGGTACCAGTACGAGTCGATTTACAGGATTTTGAAGTACAGGTACTCTGCGCAGCAGCTATCAACATCTTCCGGCAAGACGATGATATCTTTCGCCGTGTACGCTTACCTTAAACACACAGGTGCGGTTGACAAGAATAACAAGTTCCTTATGATTGTGCCTAGGAGCGGGCTTGTGAAGCAGACTTACGAGAAGTTCATAGGCGGTTACGACAACGGGACCGTAAAGGTCGAGGCGATGATGGTAGGTGGTGGCGTGAAGTTCGACATCGACATGTTCAACAATTGCGATTGCGTCATCTCGACGTACCAGTCGTTGAACAACCTGCCGTTATCCTTGTTCTCGAAGGTCAAGACCATAAACGTGGACGAGGCTCATACTGCCAAGACGGAATCAATATGCAGTATAATAAAGGCAAGTACGCCGCTGAGGTACAGGTTCGGGTGTTCTGGTACTCTCGTCGAGGCACGTGGGTATTCTGAATATTACAAGAACCTCGAGCAGCTTGGGCCGCTCACTATGGTCTACGACGCGAAGGACTTGATTGATGATGGTTACGCGCCGAACGTTAAAATAATCCAGCTTCACCTCGATTATTCGAGGAGGATGCAGGAGGGTAACATCTCGGGGTACATGGAGTACAGGAGAAAGAAGCCGAGCCCCAACACTGACGAGGAGCTGATTTACTTCAAGTCGTTGTACACCATAGAGCGCGACATGATATTGAACGACGAGATAAGGTTCAACGCTATAATGAATTATGTCATGGGGTTGGACAAGAACACGCTTATACTTTTCAATGATGTCAAGAACGAACACGGCGTCAGGATATGCCAGTACTTGGGTGACCGAGGTGTCACGTGCGATTACATAGACGGTGGTACTAAGAACTCGGACAGGGAACTTTACATATCAAAGATAGAGGGCAGTAGCAAGATGATGCTCGTCGCATCGTACGGCACGTTCTCGACAGGTATAGACTTGAAGAACGTGCATTACATAGTTGAGATGGAATCGTTCAAGTCACCAACGCTCATAGGCCAGAGCATAGGGCGCGGCTTACGTGAGTTCAAGGGCAAGAAGGAGGTCGTTATCATAGACGTTATCGATGGGCTGTACAAGCATACTGTTAACCAGAGCAAGGATAGGGAGAAGCTGTACAACAAGCAGGATTACTCGATAGAGAGGGTGGATATCGTGCTTGATGTGAAAAATTAAATGTCGATGATATGGATAGAGGTTTTGTAAGAATAAGCAAGAATGGCGATAAGCTGTTGGGAATTGATAAACTGTCAACTAGATTAACAATACCCGACGGTGTTACAATCATACATAAAATGGCTTTAAGAGATTGCGAGTGCCTGGTTGAAGTCACGATACCTGATACGGTGACCCGTATCGGTGATGGTGCGTTCATGAATTGCATTAGCTTGAAACGGGTGAACATACATTGTAAAACGGTATGGTTCGGGAACAATATGTTCCATGGGTGTACATCGTTAGAGGAAGTGAATGTAACGGGGACGTTATTGAGTATAGGTAGTTCTGCTTTCGAAGGTTGTTGCAGTTTAAAATCAATCAATATACCGGACACGGTAAATAGAATAGGATCCGCTGCTTTTATGGGTTGTTCCAGCTTAAAGTTTATCAAAATACCATTATCTGTCGATAGCATCGCCAATAACACATTCCGCGGTTGCACCTGTCTAACGTTGATAGATATGCATGACTCGATAAAGAGCATAGGTAGTTCTGCATTCAGAGAGTGTACCGGGTTGACATCGATAACGATACCACGTTCGCTGGTGAAGATAGAGGAACACACGTTCCAATCATGTTCTAGTTTGAAAGATATAACCATCCCCGTTTCGGTTGAACGCGTGTGTTGTTTTGCTTTCAATGGCTGCGACGGCTTGATATCCGTCGATATATTGAATTCTAATGTGAACGTATCACCTCTGGTGTTTAAAGGGTGTAACAGCTTAACGTCAATTACCATAAAAGGAGTAAAGTACAATATCACTTCTGGGCGTAATGGTAATATATGCACGTACAGTGATTCGTACATGCACGACGTTAACTATGGTGGCGTGGACAAAGTTAAGGTGTTCGCTGGTGTCAGGTATATCATTGATGTTATAAATGGCGAGGTTTCACTATCGCACGAGACTGTTATGGTTTACGATGAAAAGAAGGAATTCCATATACACGGCGATACGCTAGTTTCCGTCATGGAGACGTTGATTTCAGAGATTGAATTGAAAAGATTGTTTAACCATGCGGTGATTCATGGTTAAATTACAAAAAAAAATAATATGGTGATATATTGTTTTTTTTTAGTATATTTGCACTGTAATTTTAAAGTTAAAAGTATTATGGAGAATAAAGAGAAGATGAGCCTACACAGGGCTTTAGCCGAGTTGAAAGTGATTGATTCGAGGATCGAAAAGACCATAGACCTGTTGGAACCAACTGGTATTATGCAGAAAGATAAACTGGTCAACGGCAGGTACAAGAAGGAAGAGTTCGTAGCCAATGCTATTTCTAAGTACCAGTCGGTAACGGACTTGATAGCACGCAAGAATAAGATAAAGGCTGCTATTGTAGCGGCAAATAGCGTGACGTACGTAGAGATTAACGGTGTAAGGATGACGATTTCGGATGCCATTAACTTCAAGTCTGTGATTTCTTTGAAGAAGAACCTTTGGGGTGCATTGAGTAAAAAACACAGTGTTGTAAATGCCAAGTTGAACATCGAGAATGAGAAGGTCAACATGACCGCGTTGGAGAACGCAAAGCTCGTCCTTGGTAAATCGGATGAAGGTAAGGTAAAACCAACAGACGCTGATGTTAAGGCTATAATTGAACCGTTCGTTACGAGAAACGAGTACCACATCGTGGATCCTATCGGTGTAGAGAGCGTGATCGATAAGCTTTACAACGAGATAACCGGGATCGAGCTAGAGGTGGATGCTGCTCTTAGTGAGATAAACGCTGTGACGTTCATAGTTATTTAACGCTATAAGATGCCGATACGAAAAACAAGAATATAACCACCTAATCTCAACAGGGTAAGTTTGAGAGACTACTACAAATAGCACATTAAGTTGTACTTACAACTACCAACTCAAAGGTTAAGGTTTAACGATTAAAGTGTAAAGTTTAAGTGTCAAAGTTCTTTTATCATCAAAGGTTATAAGTTAAAAGCGTAAAGGTCTTTAAAACCCGTGGTTTAGTTTCGAGAGTGTTGGTTATTTAACTCGTTGTTTTGCACACGGCTGTATCGGCATCTTATTTTTAGTTTTTATATTTTTTTAGTTTTTTTATTAATTTTTAATTTTTTTAAAATATGAGTAACGGTTTGAGTTTTAATTTTTCATCTGTGCAGACAACTGATTTTTCTAATGGTGGTGGGTACCAGCAGGATTCAAACTTGTGGCAGTGTAAATCGTCTAACGGTAAGAACAACGAGTACGATGCTATCATCAGGTTTCTTCCGTACATGTTCGACATCAACAAGTCGAAGTACACTAAGAACATAGTTAGTGTTAAGAACCCCATGAATCCAAAGGAATTCTTAGTTTTTGATTGTCCTAGGAACAATGGTAAGGCTTCTATTTTCAGTAATTTGAACGAAATACTGAGAACAATCGTTAATAATAACAATAAACATGACACTGCCGAGACTGCTGAAATCAAGAAATGGTTCAGCAGGTATATGCAGTCACATTCTATTGTTTATATCATGACTGACAATTTTAACCCTTCTAACCAGAACACGGTTAAGATTTTCAAGTATGGTTCAAAGATTAACGATATATTGACTGACGCCGAGAAGGGTACCGGTACTATCAAGCCTTTCAAACCTTTTGACTTGGTTAACGGTAAGGATTTCTACTACATCGCGAAGAAGGGATTCGATACGTATGACAAGTATGATGGTGCGAGGTTCATGGATAATAACAAGCCTTTCCAGTTCTTATTGCCTGACGGTTCTATGTATTATGTTGCCCAAGAGCATTTGAACGCGATAGAGGCTGGTCATACAGCGAACCAACCTATCGTGTGGTTGTACAACGAGATTGTTCCGAAGATGGATGCTTATTTCCACAAAGACCCATCGCAGGAGACAATCGCTAAGGCTTGTGGTTATCTACGTATTATCCTTAGCAGATTCCCAGGTATCTACAACAAGTTGATTGAAGTTACCAATGATGATTTCGCTAAATCTTGTCTTGTTAATGCCGTTGGTCAAGCATCTCATTTTCAAATACCAACTGTTGGTAACACTCAGTTCGATATAAACACTAACCAGGTCGTTGAGAACAATGCTGCGCAATTTACCCAGCAGCCTGCTCAACAGCAAGTGCAGCAACCTGTTCAACAGCAACAGTGGTCTCAGCCAGCACCACAACAAGTGCAGCAGCCTGTTCAACAGCAGTGGTCTCAACCTGCACCACAACAAGTGCAGCAACCTGCTCAACAGCAATGGACTCAACCTGCACCACAACAAGTGTATCAACCTGCTCAACAGCAACAGTGGTCTCAACCAGCACCACAGATGCCTAGTTTAGATGGTGGTTTCGCACCTCAGCCAGCAATGCAGCATCAACCAAAGAATGATTTATCATTCCTAGATGCTCCGCAAGAAGTTAATATTGATCCAAGATTCGCAAACGCGATGTCAACGCTGTAATTAACTCTATTAATATCCTAGATTTAATTTATTTTTGAATGTTAGTAAAACATTTTTAAATACTTTGCATTATGAAAACAATACTTGTATTGGCCTTTTTGCTGGTAGGTGTCCATGTACTGACGGTTGATTGCAAGTAATGTATCTGTTTCAAAACACACGCTGGTATGGTAGTACCAGCGTGTGTTTTTTTTTGTAATAAATCATAATTGCGACAAGTTAGGAATTGAAAATCTAAGACGTGCAAGTAAAGCAGAAATTCACAATTTATTAAAACATGAAATTGAGAACGACTGTCTTTAGCATGAACGCTAACGGTCGCAGGTATGTTTAGTGTCTGATTTAGAATTACAAACTTTAAAAATACAAATAACAATGAAAAAAGAAAAAAACTTGAATAAACCACAGAAACAGGCATTAAATATACATGTTGTTATACGCAGGTTTTCTAACTGGTTTAAAAGAAATTTTATTTGTTCAACAATTTTTAGCAATGGACATATTCCAGAACCATTTTTAACTGAAACCGAATTTTCAATTCATACTAAAATATGTAAAAGATGTAAGTATGTTTTAGGCTTAGGTACATGGAAACATATCCCACCTCCACCAAATTCAACACCAGAACAAATAAAATCATTTCAAAAATATAAAGAGGGACAATTGGACGAATTACGTAGGTCTGTTTAAACTTGCGTATAACTTACTTATATGCTCACCTAATATTAAAAAAAATAGTATATTTGTAAAAAATTCTGACAATGGTAGAGAATAATACAGATGAGAAGAAACTGCTGTTCGGTTCTATAAGTTACGAGACCGAATCTGAATTAGAAGAATTGAAGGGGCATATATCCACGTACGGCGAGCCTACTATTTGCGTACATCTTTTGAGTGAAGCACTAAAAAAGGGTAAGTCGGCTGGTGTCTATACCGAATTTGAATCTAATATCATAGAGTTGTGTGTCGGTTCTTTATTCACGTTGGTGGATTTGTTATTAAAACAAGAACCGGTAAAAGAAGATGAACAAGTAAAAGAAAAAGAGGATGAATGTAGTAATTGACGGTAACTCGCTTATAAATGTCGTCATCGGTGCCACGATGCACACGTCGCAAGATACTGATTTGAATAGACCGTTCTTCATGGTCAACGGTAAATGGGTCATAAAGGATGGCGCTAACAAGTATTACGGTTCTGCTATAATGCGGTACATATCAAACATAGTGTACACGATAGGTTACGTTGATAACATATACATAGCCTTGGATTCTAAATCTTGGCGCAAGGTATATTACGACAAGTACAAGGATACGATGTCGTGGAGACCTGATTACGCCGAAATACAGAAGGGATACAAGGGTACGCGTGTGTCTGATTCGGAGAAGAAGGTGCAGATGGTCGAGTTGATGAAGCACATATCTGGAAATATAATAGGTGAGCTGTCTAAACATATTGGTGGTGTCAAGATCGTATCAGACCAAGGGTTAGAGGGTGATGATATCGTGTTCTTGCTCGTCGATATGTTGAAGAAGAAAGGTGATGTTCTCGTGTGGTCAAACGATTCCGATTTACACCAGCTTATAGACAAGAATGTGGTTGTTGTAGGTGGTAACGATAGCAAGACAAACACGAAGAAGATGTTCAGGTGTAGTCCCGATATGGTTCAAAAACCCAAGAGCGGGTTCAGCCTATCATATTCATCTAGCGATATACATACGGTGTTCGACGCTCTTGTTAAGAATGGTACTTACGGGGAGAAGATAGTTGACCCGCACGTTGAATTGCTCGCCAAGGTTATAACGGGTGATTCCGATTCTGATAATATCCCGCCGTGTCACTGTATCCTGTCTAAAACCGGAAAGATAATCAACGCCACGAGGGTCAAGGTTGCCGATAAGGTGATTAAATCGTTAATGGATGTGGGGCAAACGCCAGCTTCTGTCCTTGGAAAGATTGATATGTCAGACATGGAGATGTTGTCTGAAATTGCATCGCTCGTTTGCGAGTTCATAGGTGATGAGGGGTATGACGATGCTAGGGTTGCTGATGTTGTTAACTGTATAAAGTTCAATTACAGGTTGGTGGCGTTGACGAGGAACACGGTACCAGCACCGTTCGTCGAGTATTTCGACACATATGAGTTGTTCGAGGGTAAATGTTTCAATTACTATATGTTTGTAGAATATATGCGTGGTAATTACAAGTATTAGGAGTTTGTAAAATATTATTATTTAAAGAAAAATGAAGCAATATTTAGATTTACTATCGCATATCCTTGAAAACGGGTACAAGAAGTCTGACAGGACTGGCACGGGTACTATTTCTTCTTTCGGACACCAGATGAGGTTCGATCTGTCAGAGGGTTTCCCTCTGTTGACCACGAAGAAGTTACATACTAAATCAATATTCGCCGAGTTGTTGTGGTTCATAAGCGGCGATACTAACAACAACAACCTGGTTAGCGATGGTGTGAAGATATGGAACGAGTGGGCTGATAAAAACGGTAATCTCGGTAAGATTTATTCAGCTCAGTGGAGGTACGTTAAGTCCACAAGCGGGAGGTTTATACCGGTTGATAAGAAACACCCAGTTCACGTCGATTACAAGTACGAACCAGCGATAGCGTTGAAGCGCGGTAAGAATGTTGATATAGTTTACAACCTATGGGCTACGATCATGAACGCTTGTCATTGTACATCGTATGGTTTGTATAATGTATATGGTGGTTATGGTGTTACGGTTAACCCAGAATGGCACAATTTAGGTAGGTTTATCAAAGATATAAGTAAAATAAAGGGGTATTCTTATTGGATTAAAGATCCTAAAAGATACGAGTTATCGTATAACTACTTCGGTGCGGCACAGTACGGTAAAGATACATCTATATTCGTTGACCGTAGGTGTAATTATTTAAAACATGTTGAAACTGAAGGATATTGTTTATATAGGGAAGAAGAATGGATAGACCAGCTCGATGTCGCTATAAACGATATAAAGAACAACTCCGATTCGAGGAGGATAATAGTCAATTCTTGGAACGTATCCGAGCTTGATGACATGGCTTTACCGCCGTGCCATTCGTTCTTCCAGTTCTACGTCGCTGGTGGTAAGCTATCTTGCCAGATGTACCAGAGGAGCGGTGACATGTTCCTCGGTGTCCCTTTCAACATAGCTTCTTATGCTTTGTTAACACACATGGTTGCCAAGGAATGCGGTCTTGAAGTCGGTGAGTTCATCCATACGCTTGGTGATGCTCACATATACATGAACCACGTGGAGCAATGCAAGATGCAGTTAAAGAGGGATACAAGGGAGTTACCTAGGCTTGTTCTAAGTGATGGTGTTGGTTTCTTCGATTACACGTTGGATGATATACGCATCGAGGGGTACGACCCACACCCGCATATAAAGGGTGATGTTAGTGTTTAAACAAAAAGGGTGTTGTTTTTAAAAACAACACCCTTTCCATATTAAAATTCATCTTCTGGTTCTTCTTCGAAGCTTGTATCTTCTGGTTCCCCACCTTGTGGTTCCTCGCCTAAGTTATCCTCGTCGGTAATATCACCAGATTCGTCGCCGGACATATCGTCTTCTCCGAAACTAGCGTTATCTTCCATTTCCTGGTCTGTGGTTTCGCCGTCGGTTGGCTCTAGCTCGTCGAACGTGGTGTCATCTTCACCAAAATCAGATGTATCACCGCCGTCATCTACTGGTGTTTCCTCATCAATATCTATGTTGACATCACCATCACCTTGCTCGTCCTCGAACTCGTCGATATCACCTTTCATTTCCTCGTAACCATCTTCTTTATCGCCGGATTTATCGTCTGGTAGAAGACCTACCTTCTCGTACCAGTAGCCCGGGTCCTTTACGAAATCACTGAAAGACGGTACTTGTATGTCCATGCCGAACTCGTCAACGTAATGTGGTGCGGTTCCTTCTTCTTGTTCTGGTTCACCTTCGTTTTCTTGTGATTCTACCGGTTGTATTTCCTCGAAACCAAGGTCGACATCGGTATCTGTATCATCACCTTCTTGTGTTGTGTCGTCTATCTGTGCAGTATCATCCTGAACATCTTGTACATCACCTTGAACGTCATCTTGTGGTGTGTCTTGTACTTGTACGTCTTCTGTTTCTTCCTCCATGTCGATATATGTTTTTTTTAAATGCTGTTTATTGCCTCTGCGAACGGTATTATGAATATGAAAATCCTGAATATGAAGATGGTGGTCGGGCTTAATATGTTTAGTCCGGACAACATCATTTTTATCTTACCTGTAATCGAAGAGTCTGAATCGTAAAGGTAATGTGTGCCTTGTATGAGATTGTATGTTATGTCGTAAACAAGGAATCTTGTACATGCCATGGCGTATATTACGAACCATATCTCACGGGCGGTTTCCCAAGTTGTAAACGTTTTCCAAGCATCGAATGTAGTGGCGAAAGGTATCAGCAACAGCATCATGAACAGTACAGCCGCTTGTGCTGCGTGTGATATTAAACTGTAAGTCTTTGTCAACCCATCTCTACATGTAAGTTGTTTATGCCTGTACGAGTAGCCGACGGCATCCATTATGTTTATAGCCGTGAACGCTACTACCAGTAATAATTTCTCCATCAATTACTCTGTGTTTTTAAAATTACTTATGATGTCCTTGGATACTTTCTTCTTGTACCCTAGCAACCCAGCACCTATGGTTATGACTATTATCGATGCATACACGTGTTCTGCACTCATGCTATAATACGCGGCACCGAGTATGCTGAAAATGAAACCAAGTAAACCAACTGTTATGCACATCAACCCGGATACACCTGTTGCCGATGTCTTACCGTTGCTGTTGCTCGTCAACTCACCGAAGTTGAACTTCTTTATATCCCCTATCATGCCCATGTCCACGTTGTGTATTTTTAAACAAGATGTCGGTGGCTGTTACACCACCGACATCGTTATGCTTATACCGCGCTGAACCCGCTTTGAGCGATTGATAGCTGACCACCTGGGCGTGTCACTGTTATCTTGTTGATGAACTTGTGGATACCCCTGTTGAAGTCAACCGTAACGTCTAGCACTGCCGAGTTGTTCTCGAGAATGTAGGTGTCGTTGTTGTTCTCGTCTATCTGTATCGTGTACCCTGCTATGCCGTTGTTGTTGAATACTCCTTCTAGGTAGTTGTCTATTAGGGTATAGACACGCGACCTTGTGATAGGAGTGTTGTACTTGAACAGGAAGTTGAACAATATGTTCTCGATGTTCTTCTCTATCGTGATGAGCGTGTCGCGGACGTGAGCGTTGTTGAGTGCAGATTTAACTCTGTTGTAAGCAGTGTTATTCGTGAACAACATCACACCACCCTTGCGCTTTTTGACGAGGAGGTTGTACCCTTTTGGCTCGAGTAAACCGCGGTCTGAATCGGTGAGTTCGTACTCGACACCAAGCACATCGAAGTCTGTTATCCTACCAGCGTTACCAGCTATGATGGTGTAAGGAGCATTGGCCTTGAACTTCTTGATATACGCGTTGCATGTATATGGTGAAGGTATCATAAGCTTCTCCTTGCCGTCGTCGTTTATCACGAGGTTGGGGAACGTGTAGTGTGCGAAAGACTCGATGGGTACACCGTTAACGGTGTCGGAACCGAATGCGAACGTGTAGCTAGGGTTTAACGCCAAGTTACCACCTTCCGATATGTACTCGACGTTTACGATTCCACCCGAAGTGATGTCGATGAACGACGGGTCAACAGAGTTCTCGAACTCCTTCATAGAAGGCGCGTTCGTGAACAACATCGCTTGACCGTGCGTTGCGGCGAGCTTGCTGAGGTTGTACTTCGAACTAGCCTTAATGTCACCCTTGTACGAATCGACTATGTAACGTATGTCTATCGCGTCGCTCTCGGATATAGCTTGTGCGATGTTCGTGGTGAACAATGTTGACATTATGCTCTCCTGGTTCGAACCGTTAGGTAGGAGGTCGCTTGTTATAGCGAACGGTATCATCTTTGTACCATTGAGTGTAGTGACCTGTTTAGACAAGCTCTTGTATACGATGAACTTGTTTCCAGAAATGTCTATACCTTCTACGGAAGGTGAAGCACTTGGTAAAGTCTCGATGTATAGGAAAGTTATTAACCCTTCTTTTACTTTAGATACTTTTGTTATGCGGGACATCCTTGGTCTACCATCTGTCACGGCTACCTTGATGTAATTTCCTACCTTGATGTATTCCTTGCTTATGTCATAAGCTTTTTTTTCAGTAGCGTCAGGTGTTTGCCCAACTTCTTCGAACTGCGTAACATCTAATTTCAAGACGTTTGGTTTAGACAACTCGTATGAATCGAATATGTTTGTTGCAACGACGTTGCTATAATCAGATGCGGATGAAACTGTTATAGTTATATCATCACCATCTGAACCTAGTGTTGTTAATGTTGTCAACTGTGCATCGCTGTACGCCGATATGTTTATAACCTTTAAAGAAGCATCTGTTGATTCTTCTATTTTAAGATATTTGTTCGTACCAGCTGTATCGCCGTTCTTCAAGAAACCGTACTCGTATAGCTTGTACAGGTTGCTGTCTTGGTAAGCTCTAACACCATAGTTCGACCCGCCAATCAGGTATGATTTTATGAGTGTTGCTGTTACTGGTGTGGCAGCAGTCGATACCATGTATTTAAGTGTGTTGCTTGTTATACCTCTGTACGATAGTGTGTCGATTATCTTAACGTTGTTGGCTGTTAAATCCACGTCGATGTAATTAGCACTATCAAGTAAACCGTGTCCAACTAGGTCGAGGCGTTTTGTCTCTACATCGGTATTGTTGTAAGTACCGGATGTCAAATCAATCATATCTAGGTTGTCGGCATCAATAGCACACACCATCTGCGATATCGGGAACATGTTGTTGAATTTCCGGTCTATTGATATAATGGTACCGGTGTTATCTTTGAAGTCGGGTATGATGCTTCCCTCCACGTTAACTATAACGTTGGTTGTCTTCAACTGCAAGAACTCTCCAATGGTTGATGTCTTCAACCCTGTAGTCGTGAAGTATTTAGAGAACACTGGGTCTGCTGCCAACTTGCGGTAATTTGTCCAGTCGCCGTCAACTACAACTACACGCACGATGAAATCCGATATGTAATCATCGGGGTGAAGGTATGATGGAACTTCGACGTTTGCGCCTAGAGCCGCGTACCACTCGTTCACCGTGATATCGTAGCCGTTCGAGCTACCTTTCATGACGAACACGGTGGTCGTGCGCTGGCTGGTGTTTGCGAATGATAGGACGTGCGTTTTGTCTAATGTGCTCGTGTTGTTCTTGGTCCTGTTAAGCTCAGCGTCGCTGGCGTACCACAGTTTCTGGCGGTTGAACAGCTTGAACACCTCAACATCTGCCGACGCGTTGTTAACGTCAGCACATTCCGTGTTGATGGTCGCTATGCTACCCCTGTGCGTGTTGCCTGGACCGCTGGTGGTGTCGATAGGTAAAACGTTAAGTGCGTAAACCGGTCCCTCGCGGAGCAATATCTCCAACGACTTGTGGAAGTAGCTGCCCTTCTTCTCGAGCATCTTGTCGTTGCTACCGTATATGTTCTTCGCTTGAGCGTCAGTGTTTATCTTGACGATAGTGTTGAACGGGCCTTTTTTAGACGAACCGATAAGCAGCCTCCCGTATTCGCTTACCTCGGATATTGTTGTACTGGCATCGTACTCGAACGTGTACACCCCAGACGCTTTCAGCGCATCTAAGTTTATATTCATGTATCCTTACTTTTTATTTATTTATTTGACACGGAGGTGTGAAAAATGGAAAATTCCATGTATATTTGCTAGAATTTAAAAATTTAAAACCATGGAATACAAAGACAACCTACCAGTGAAGTACCTGACTGACACGTACAGGTTAATTGATGGTTACCCACGTGACAGCGGTGACGTGGTTATAACAATAGTGCAAGCTATAAGGTCTTCTAGGAAGATTAAAAAATCGTGGTGCGCTGATGATTACGTGTTTAGCTCAGACTTGTTCTTGCAGAATTTCGACATGGAAGTACTTGACGACTGCATATCTTGTGGTCTCGTCTTGAAGAAGAGCGATGGTGTGTTATATTTCTCGAACGATGGGCTGGGGTTGATTTTCAAGGCGTGATGGTAAAGATACAGTATCGTTGTAAATGGTGGTATCTTCAATAAATAACAAAAACTAGCACTTGGATAACCGATAATTATATCCAGTATAGGAAAAGTATAGTGTAAAAAATACAATCGTGTTTATATGTCATATGTCGTCAGCGAGAATATAACTAACAGGCTTGTCCTCCACAAGGATGATTCCGTTAACTCGGTAAAGGTTTGCGTCGAGGATACCAGACCGCTCCTTTACATTATGCCGTTCGTGCTTGATTCCGTGAACTCGAAGATAAAGCACGTGTACTTACACAAGAGGCAGGACATGTTCGGCGATACGGTAACGTCTGTTCTTGGCGTGAACACGGTTAACTTCAACACTAACCTCGATGTTGTCAACGCGTTCGTGTCGAAGTTCTTCAGCATACCGCAGAACAAGATAGATACCGAGCGTGTGTTCTACCTCGGTGATGTCGATGTAGCCATGTCAGTTTTCAAATCATCTTACACGTGTTACGGTGTCAACATAACTGGGCTTATCGGTGATGACGAGGTGGAGTTCAACATAGGTGATGACGGTACCATGTGCAGGGTGTCGTATTACGACATCACGAAGGGTCATTACATGGATAACATGACCATGGCTATAACGTTCCAGTTGATGTCGTACTTCATGTTGTGATTTTATACAATATGAAAAACATATTGTTTTTTTAAGTATATTAGCGGTATAATTAAAAACTATTTTTTATGACTAGAAACGAATGGGTATCGACGCACGTGTGTTGTCCGAAGTGCGGGTCGCTTTCGATTATGAAATCGGACAAGGACGTTCCCGATGTTGATGATTACATCGACGAGGTTAATTCCGCCAAGTGTACCGCTTGCGGTTGGAATGGTATGGTGAAGCAGCTGGTTGATGACCCCAACAGGCTTGCCGGTGTTGAAACGCTCAATGTTGCTATACGTACCATGGACAAGGACGGTGATGTTTTCATCAGCGCGAGGGATACCATTGGTTCTATATTACAATTCGGGTCTGTGCTGATCGCTAACCTGCAAGATGAGTCTGCGAAGCAATACACTAAGAATATATTGACAGAAATCATAAAGATGATCAGTTCGACCGATGCGCACCATATGAAAGCCAAGTTGTTGGCTCAGGCTGATATACTTGAAGAAGGTGCATCACAGGAGTAATGTTGCTTAGGTAAATGTGTATGTTATAACGATGAGTAAATGTAGAATAATAGAGAGGACACTTCCTTGCGAAAGGAAAATATTCATTATCCAACAGAAGCATTTTTTATTTTTCTGGAAGTGGATTGATGCTAGTTGCAACCTGTTTGCTAAAAGTAACGATAGCTTTCTCACATTAGAAGAAGCAAAACTTAACTTGTGCCATTTCGATGGTAGTAAATCTTATGAGAAAATTATTTGGGAATAATAACTTAAATATGAAGTGCTATGTCTTACGATGTATCCGTGTCCGAAGATGGTGTTCTTTCATTATCTTTCAAGGAACACTATGTTGATAACATGTACTGGTGTACTGATTTCGATATAACGTTCGAAATGTTGCCGTCATTCATGAATATGTTCGGTGATATAGTTTTCGACAATAAGTTATCTATAAGTGAGGTTTGTTTGTTCGTTGATGAATTCAAAAAATGCAATTATCCGTGAATATTTACTTTGATTCTTTGGTGTTATGTATAATCGTCTTGCCGTTCTTGTTATTCTTCTTGACCGTGTTCTCGAAACACGAGGTGCTATGCAAGGACTATGGTAATAATGTTGTTATTGATAAAACCAATGGCAAGTTCTTGTGGGTGTCGTACAAGAAGACTGTGTGTGAGACTAGAATAGTCAGAATTGTCGTAGAATACAAGGTGTTGTGGTTCACGTATAATAGAGTATATTTCAAGTATTTGTAAATTTTAACACGTAATCATTTAATTAAAATCTATGTTGTTTTATTATTTCATTTTTTCGTCCGTGGTTATTTTATCGGTTATGATGTTCGTCTATAAATCATTTTTGGATCCACATAACCTGTACTGTAAAAAATGTGGCACTAGCTCTATCATTTCCGTGGTTAAAGGTAGGCGGCTGTGGGTTAATTACACAGAAACAACCAGCGAGGTCAATATCGTTAGGAACACGAAAGAGTACAAGTTCCTTGGTTTAACGTACACCAAGATCTTTTTCAAGTACGTTTAATTAAAAATGTTTTTTATGGTAATTTGGTTTGTTTATATCTGTGTTCTTATAATGTTAATGCTCTATAACGTTTCATTCTCTAAGTATGAAAAAACAGAGGAGTATAATAAAACGAGTAAGGCTGTAAAGTATACAAAGGATGGTAAATTCTTGTGGATTCGTTACAACAAGATTGTTAGCGTTGTTGATATCACGGAATCATTTGTTGTTATAGAATATGAAATATTCTTGTTCAAGAAATGTGTTGTCTTTATAACAACCAGTAAAGATCGTTAATTTTTAATTACAACCAATATGGCAAAAGCAAGTGCTTTCGAGAAATTAAATTCAATGGTGTCCAAGAAGCTGGACGATGGTAAGAACGGGTTCAGGATATTCGAGAGGTTCGGTAAGGTCACCGACTACATATCCTTGAACAACTACATGTTGAACGCCCAGATTTCAGGTGATTTGTTCCTCGGTTTACCCAACACGCGGAGCTTGGAGTGGGCTGGTAAATCTGGTACAGGTAAGACTATAATGTGCCTGAACATGATGCAGGATGCCCAGCGTAAGGGTTACTGTATTTATTACATCGATACCGAGGGTGCGATAGACGAGGGCCAGTTCGATAACTTCGGTATAGATGACTCGCCCAGTTGCTTGCAGCACATCCGTAACATAAGCACGTTCGAGAAGCTGATAGAGTGTGTTAACACCATCATCGACAACGTTCGCAAGGTGCGTGCCGAATTGTCGGAAGACGAGGAGATGAAGGTGATGATAGTGATAGACTCTATCGGCATGTTGAACGCGTCCACCGCTCTCGAAAATGCGCTTAAAGGCAAGTACGCCGAGGACATGGGTAAGCGTGCCAAGCTCACTAAGGAGCTTTTCAGGAATATAACACTGCCTTTGTCGAACCTTGGTATCCCGCTCGTGTTCACCAACCACACGTCCAACAGCCTCGATTTATTCGCGATCGACAAAGAGGTTATGTCTTCAGGCGAGGGACCAACGTTCGCGGCTAGTTTCATCACGCTTCTCGGCAAGGCCAACTACCTTAAAGAGGAATCTGGCGACGGTGAGAAGAACAAGACAGGCGTGTTGTTGCGTGCTAGGAGTCACAAGAACCGTGGTGTTGTTCCAATGGATGTGAAGTTCCACTTGTCTTGGAAAAAAGGTATGAATCCTTATGTCGGGTTAGACCAGTTCATAGGGTGGGATAACTGCGGTGTTGATTTCGGGACGATAATGACAAAGGTTGACTTCGACAAGAAGTACAAGAGCGGTGCATCTAACTCCAAGGGTGAATCCCTTAAAACGGATTCTTGGACAAAGGATGGTGTGGAGTACGTGTGTGTCCTTAACCCCAACGCTAGGACGCTGGCTGTAAAGGACACGTGTAGCAACGAGAATCCCAACGATATCTTCACCGGCAAGGTGTTCACGTATAACACCTTGGTTATGCTCAACGAGAAGGTTATCAGACCCATGTTCAAGTACAGTTCGCACGACGATACCGCTGAGGATATAGCCGAACTAGTCAAGTCTTCCGAGTGTACTCCTGAAACAAATGAATAAATTGCATTTATTTTAACAACAGCTTGGTCGCTTTGTGTTTGTGACCAAGCTGTATTTTTCTAATACCTAAATTATCTTGAAAGATGGAAGTTGTTAAAATTAAATTCGATGATGGTTCGGTGAGCGGCTCAACACCGTGTGAAAAAATAACACGGCGTTGTACAACATGTTGTTTTTAATGATATATTTGTGTTAATAAAAAATAAATGATATGGGTGAAGTAGTTATAAGACCTTTGCATGACAGGATTATAGTCAGGATGGACGAGTGTGCCAGCGTGACGAGTGGTGGTATATTATTGACGGAAGATTCCGCTGATGTCCCCAACACGGCTACCGTTGTTGCTGTGGGTAACCTCGTTAACAGGGAAGGTTCTGACCTTAAACCCGGCGATAGGGTCATGTTGATGGAACGCTGTGGGTTTAACGTCAAGGATGGTACCACTATAATCACGTGTAATGATGTTATAGGTGTTATCGGTGAATCTAGTTTCAAACCGATGCACGAGCGCGTGCTGGTGCTGATGGACGATGTTAATGACGTGACCGCAGGTGGCATCATATTGCCCGAAGATGGTGTCGATATAGTCAATACCGGCACGGTGAAGGCGTATGGCTCGCTCGTGAACAAGCAGGGTGAAGACATTGAAGTGGGTGATACCGTTATGGTCACCAAGTACGCCGGGCTTAACGTCAATGTCGGTGGTGTTGACCACAAGTTATTGTTGTGTAATGATATGATTGGTGTTATAGAACAATAATATATGCTTGTAGGTGTTGATTTAGAAGAAGACAAGTTGCGTGTATCGCATTACGATAGCGACGGAAGGCTGAAGTTCATAAAGAAGCAGATTAATGCTGACGACATGTTCAAATGGAACGTGACGGAACAGCCAACAAGGTGGAAGACGTGGAACAACGCGTATATTTACCCGTCAATGACCAACAGGTTATCTAGGTTCAGGTTGGAGGAGCTGATGTTGAAGTACATCAAGGGTGATAGCCTCATGGTGCTAAATGAATTCAACAAGCCAAAGATAGCGTACCTCGATATAGAGAATTACGTTAACCAGAACAATGATTTTACAAAGCCGGAGCTTGCCGAGTTCCCTATAAACATCATATCCGTCCTTGTCGAGAATTGCGTGTACGTGCTGACTACATTGCCACAGATGTCGCCTGACGATATACGTAGGATGGAATGCGAACTGAACGCTTACTTCAAGAAATACAACACGGCGTACACCATAAACTACCAGTTCTTCCAGAAGGAACTGCACTTGCTAACTTTTTTCTGCCACCACATGTTGCCTAAGCTTGGGTTCATCACCGGGTGGAACGTGCTAAACTACGACTGGCAGTATATAACCAACAGGTGCCAGAAGCTGGATATTGATTTGACCAAGAAGTTACCATCGAGTGATCTCGGTATAAACAGGATACCGACGCATACAGCCATGATAGATTACATAGAGGCTGTCATGACGATGCGTTCAGTAAAGGACTTGGAGAACATGTCTCTGGAAACCGTGTCTAACAAGGTGCTCGATGTGGCCAAGTTGCACAACCCACATAAGTCGTTCTACGACTTCATCAACGACACGTACATGTTCACGCTGTACAACATGATAGATAGCTGCCTTATACAGCTGATAGAGAACAAGACATCCACGCTAGACAGGTCTTTCGCAATAGCCAAGATAGCCAACATAGAGTTAAGCAGGACGTTCTCTTCGGTGTATATGACCGAGATGTTCCTTTGCCGGCAGTTCTACAACAACGGTATATTCTTGCCTGACATAAGGAAGAAGAAGGTGCAGAAAGACTTCAAGTACTCTGGTGCGTATGTCAAGCAGCCTATACCCGGGTTCTACGAGTACGTGTCGTGCTTCGACTTCAACTCGATGTACCCTAACATAGCGGTACAGTTCAACATATCGCCGGAGACGTATCTAGGCATGTGGGACAAGATAGATAAATCGACTTTACCTGCCAATTACACGAGGACTGTAAAGGGTACCACGTTCGATAACACATATGATTCGGCAACTAGGTCGTTGCTCATAAAGTATTACGACACGAGGAAGATGTTCCAGAAGAACATGGCTGGTATAGAGGATGAGTTGAAGGAATTGCGTTCAAAATTACAGTGTGTGTCGTGAATATCTGCATAATTGGTATGGCATAATGTAAAAATATCATATATGTTAAAAAAAATAAAATCTATTATGGATGGTTTCGGGTTTAATTTAAGGTCTGTCGAGAAGCAGTACGTTGGTAAGAATTTCAAGCACAAGGTCGATACCAGTTACGATAAAGCCGGTAGTTACAACAAGTGTTCTGGTATTAGCAAGGGTGAACACGGGGAGTACATGTTGCAGATGGTTAACGGTGAACCGATACCGTTGCGTAACGTCGATTACTACCTGGAGCCAATCAACTTCGACCCCGGTGAAGTTCCTGTTCTTGATGATTTCCAGTTCTCGGATGAAGAAACAAAGCGCGAGTACGAGGTTGCTAAAATGAAGAAACTTGGTGTTGTCGCGCCACAGGAAATGTCACCGAACGTGCTTCTTGGTACACCAGTTGCCATTACCAAACAACCTGTTGTTAATGCCGTAAGCGATGTTAAACCGATAGACATGTTCGGGAATCTAACGACATCCAAGACTAGCTTCAAGATGGCTGTCGATGTTGATATGCCCGACTTCATGCTAGTCAAGATGCTTTACAAGAACTCTGCAGATAAGGATAAATTCATAAACGACTTGTCTATCTACATAAAGAACGCTATGACGATTGATGATATCAAGAGTTGCGTCGTGGCTAAACTAGGTGATTCGCAAGGCAAGAAGAGTATATAATCATTTTTGTATTAACCTTTAATTTAGAAAAATAGTGGTAACATTTTCGGAGAACATAGAGGTGTTCGAGAAGGCTATTCTCAAGTACTTGATAACGCAGGACGACGACTACGTTCTTGTTGATGAATTGAACGTTGATGTTGATAAAGCTAGTATAATAAACCACATCCAGCCGTCGTTTTTCTCGATACAGGCGCACGCTGATTTGTTCAAGTGCATAAAGGACTTCTACAAGTCGTACAATAACATCCCGAATAAGGACGAGTTGTTGAAGATGGTTGAACTGAAAGGTATAACAGTAGACCATAACGAGTTCAAGGAAATGATGCTGATATCGCTGCACAAGTACTCCCCGGAATTCTTGTTCAAGTACTTGAAATCTTTCATACTCGTAAAGACGCTTAACAACCAGATTTCTAAGGTTGCCATCAAGTTGAAATCTACCAAGATAAACCCCGATAACATTAACGCTATATTCGATTACGTAAGGACATCGCTCGGTGAGGAAATTGACGTTGACTTGACCAATTCGAGCGATGGTCTCGATATATACGACCCCAAATCGCACATACAGCCTATAAAGAACACCAAATCGACAGGGTTCATGTACCTCGATACCGTTCTAGGTGGTGGGTGGGAGCCGAAGACATTCGTCGTGTTCGCTGGTCCACCCAAATGCGGTAAGTCTTTAACCCTTAGTAACCTGGCTGTACGTGCTGCTAACCTTGGTAACAACGTCGGCGTGTTCACTGTGGAGCTTGGTGACAGGAAGTACACTAAACGTTTAGGTTCTAACCTTTTCAGCGTTCCGTACACCGAGTACAAGAATTATTACGACGATAATAACCTCGGTAGCTTGAGGATGGCTATAAGCAGGTACAAGGAAGAGAACCCCAATGCAGGTGTCATCGACGTTAAGGAGTACCCGACTGGTTCGGCTAGTGTCATAGACATAGAGAACTACTTCTTGAAGATGCAGAAGAAGAAGAACATAAAGTACGACCTCGTAGTTGTTGATTATGTCAACCTTCTCAAACCAGAGGAGAACGACGAGGGTATGTACATGAAGATCAAGAAGATTTGCGAGGGATTGAGGAAGATAGCGCAGAGGAATAACTGGTGTGTTGTATCCGCGACGCAGGTTAAGCAGCAGTTCTTCACATCTAGTGATATGACTATGGATGCCGTGGCTGAATCGGCTGGTCTTGTCGCCACGGTCGATAGCTTGTTCATGATAAGCGGTGATGAGCTTGGTTTGAAGTTCAAGAACGTCGCCAACCGGGACGAGGGTTACATGAATTCTTATGCTAATTACAAGAATGTGTTCGATTACTACAGGCTGGTTGAAGATGGTGATGGTTATTCGCACATTGAGCTTGGTTTATCATCTACGATAGATAAGTACAACC
>Ga0233422_10000273_pt1 | contig 26913 bp, 24 predicted proteins | sample Watercolumn_Mata_2_FD_182724 | JGI IMG/M metagenome (GOLD analysis project Ga0233422, IMG submission 182724) | Freshwater microbial communities from Lake Matano, South Sulawesi, Indonesia - Watercolumn_Matano_2014_110_MG | ecosystem: Environmental > Aquatic > Freshwater > Lake | place...
GATCTCGGTATCCCGTGAGCGGGCTGAGAGTGCTGAGTTTGAGATGGAGTAGGACAATAGTGATGCATCCTGTAAAATACGTCACTATACCGCCGGAATACCGGATGTAAAATGGTGTTTAAATTTCACAAACTCCGTGCAAGAATTTCACAAACTGTTTGTCGCGTTATACCTGGCTGATGGAGGTCTGAGGTTTTATTGCTCCGGAACTCAAAAGAATCTGCTGTATAACAAATTGCAGTGATTAGAATGTCAGCTTGAACATTTTTTCCATTTGGAGATTCCATGGCCCGTGAAGGTACAGGGCTGAACCGTCATCGTTTTTCCGGGTGATCTTTTTTTCTATATTTATCTTACTGCAAATTCAGAAAGCAGTAATACCGGGTACGCCGATTACCGTTCTGTCGTGTCGGGTTTTTTGCGGAAGCTGGTTGTTCGAAGTGTCCGGTCAAAACGTGCAATCCTGATCATCATCAACCTTTACGGAGCAACCATGGAGAAAAATATGGGGCAGAAAGATCGTGCCGTTCGTGCATTCGCAGGCGTGATCATGCTGGTGTATGGCGTTGTATTCCAGAACCTTGTCGGCATTGTCGGCTTGATTCCCCTTGTCACGGCAATCATCGGCTATTGCCCTCTTTATGAAATACTCGGGGTGACCTCGAACCGTTACGCTGAATAGTTTCTTGACTCTGTTTTTGCTTTCTGATGTTGTGACAGGATACAGACGATCAGATTTTGTCCGGCAGTGCAGAATATGATTTGTGGGGAGAGACAGATAGTCTTTCCTCACTTTTTTTGCTTTTTACTCACGTAGTGCCGGATTTCGAGAACCGGTTTTACCCCATTCAGCGGTTTCCTTTTTTACAGCTGGTTTTCAATAAAAAAAGGCGGCACATAACGTACCGCCTTTTTTTTATGCATTGAGATTCAGTCCTGCAGTGCAGCTCTGGCTGCTGCAAGACGGGCAATCGGTACGCGGTACGGGCTGCATGAGACGTAGTTCAGACCGGTCTTGTGGCAGAACTCTACCGTGGCAGGGTCGCCGCCATGCTCGCCGCAGATGCCGAGCTTGAGGTCGGGCTTGACAGAGCGGCCCTCTTTGGCGGACATGCTGACCAGACGGCCAACGCCATCCACGTCGATGCTCTCGAACGGGTTTCGGGCGAATATCTCCTGCTGCTGATAGATCGGCAGGAACTGGCCGGAGTCGTCGCGGCTCATGCCGAGGCCCATCTGGGTCAGGTCGTTGGTGCCGTAGCTGAAGAAGTCTGCGGCCTGCGCGATCTGGTCGGAGGTCAGAGCGGCACGCGGCACTTCGATCATGGTGCCGACGAGATATTTGACGCCGGTACCATGCTCAGCGATGACGCTGCGGGCGGTTTTGTGGATCACTTCGCTGGTGATTTCAAGCTCCTTGACGGTGCTGACCAGTGGTACCATGATCTCAGGCACGATCTCCTGGCCCTCCTGCTTGATGCGGCAGGCGGCTTCGATGATTGCTCGTACCTGCATGACGATGATCTCGGGATGCAGGATGCCGAGGCGGCAGCCGCGCAGGCCGAGCATCGGGTTGAATTCGTGAAGGCTCTCGATGCGGGCCTTGATCTCGCCACTCGACTTGCCGATCTTGCCGGCCAGGTCGTCGATTTCGGCATCGGTGTGTGGCAGGAACTCGTGTAGTGGAGGATCGAGCAGGCGGACGGTGACTGGCCGGGCGCCCATTGCCTTAAAGAGGCCGTAAAAGTCATCGCGCTGGTAGGGTAGCAGCTTGTCGAGCGCAACCTTGCGGCCTTTGATGTCGTCGGCCAGGATCATTTCGCGCATGGCGTCGATACGGTCGCCGCCGAAGAACATGTGCTCGGTGCGGCATAGCCCGATGCCTTCCGCGCCAAAGGTGACGGCTATCTCGGCCTGGTCGGGCTGATCGGCGTTGGTGCGGATATTGAGCTTGCGGTACTTGTCGGCCCACTGCATGAGCTGATCGTAAATCTTGAAGGTCGGGGCATCTTCCGGAGCAAGCGTCTTGTCGATCAGAACTTCAAGGATTTCGGAGTTCTTGGTCTTTACTTCACCAGCGATCACCTCGCCGGTACTGCCGTCGATGGAGAGGTAATCGCCCTCTTTCAGGACGATATCCATGCCGTTGACCCGCATTTCGCCGGTCTTGTAGTCGATCCTGAGCGCGCCGCAACCGGCCACGCAGACTTTGCCCATCTGGCGGGCGACGAGCGCCGCGTGCGAGGTCATGCCGCCACGTTCGGTCAGGATACCTTCCGAGGCGTCCATACCTTTGATATCCTCAGGTGAGGTTTCAATTCTGACCAGTATCACCTCTTCGCCACGTTCGGCGGCTTCGATGGCGTCGTCAGCGTTGAAGTAGATGCGCCCGCAGGCACCACCGGGGCCTGCATTGAGGCCGGTGGCCAGCAGACGTCCGCCGTCGATGGCCGCTTTTTTCTCGCCGAGATCGAATACCGGGCGGAGCAGCTGGTTGAGCTGTTCGGGTTCAATTCTGCGCAGCACCTCTTTCTCGTTGATCAGGCCTTCGTTAAACATGTCAACGGCGATCTTGATGGCTGCAAAGCCGGTACGTTTGCCGACGCGGCACTGGAGCATGAAGAGTTTGTCGCTCTCGATGGTGAATTCGATGTCCATCATGTCGCGGTAGTGCTTTTCGAGGATCGAGCGGATATCTTCAAGCTGGTCGTAGATGGCTGGATTTTCCTTTGCGAGCTGCTCGATCTTGAGCGGCGTGCGGGTTCCGGCCACTACATCTTCACCCTGGGCATTCATGAGAAACTCGCCGTAGAAGATGTTGTCGCCTGAAGCGGCGTCGCGGGTGAAGGCAACGCCGGTACCGCAATCCTCTCCCATGTTGCCGAACACCATCGCCTGGACATTGCAGGCGGTACCCCACCAGCCGGGAATGTGATTCAGCTTGCGATAAACGATGGCGCGTTCGTTGTTCCAGCTGTTGAAGACTGCGCCGATAGCACCCTGCAACTGTTCGGTCGGATTTTCAGGGAAGGTTTTGCCGGTTTTGTCGAGGATCGCTTTTTTGTAGCGGGCCACGAGGTCTTTAAGGTCATCGACCTGGAATTCGGTGTCGAGATGGATGCCAAGCTCGTGCTTTTTCTGTTCGAGAATCTCTTCGAAGGGGTCGATCTGTTTTTTGTCTGCCGGTTTGAGGTCAAGCACGACGTCGCCGTACATCGACACGAAGCGGCGATAACAGTCCCAGGCGAAACGGGGGTTGCCCGACTTGCGGGCCAGACCTTCCACAGTGATGTCGTTGAGGCCAAGGTTGAGAATGGTGTCCATCATGCCGGGCATCGAGGCGCGAGCGCCGGAGCGGACAGAGACGAGGAGCGGGTTTTCGGGATCACCGAACTTCTTGCCGAGATAATCCTCGACTTTTCTGAGAGCTGCCAGAATGTCGTTATCGAAGAGGTTGTGCGGGTAGGTTTTCTGATGATCGTAGTAGTAAGTGCAGACTTCGGTTGAAAGGGTGAAGCCCGGAGGGACGGGCAGACCGATGTTGGCCATTTCAGCCAGGTTTGCGCCTTTGCCTCCGAGGAGGTTTTTCATTGAGGCATCCCCTTCTGCAGCGCCGCCCGCAAAACTGTAGATGTACTGCTTGGCTACGGCGGATTCTTCGTTAGCGTTCGAATTCGACATGTTCCTGATGGTTGGTTGACCCGAAAAAACAGATAAATTCAAGATAAAATGTGTCGGAAAAGTAAATTTCCGAGTCGTCAATTTAACAGAAAAAAACGTTCGGAAAAACCTGTAATAGCGTTCAACCCGTCAGTTTCATGGAGAGTTTAGCGATTGTTTTCATTCTGCAGGTGCTGAGGATTTCAGTACCATATATTTTAGCTTCTGTGGGAGCGGTTTTTTCGGAGCGGAGCGGCGTCATCAATCTGGCTCTCGAAGGACTCATACTTGCTGGTGCTTTCGGTGCGATGCTTGGCCAGCAACTGACCGGTTCGGCCTGGGCTGGTGTTTTACTGGGGTTTTTTATGGGACTTCTGATTGCACTTCTGCACGCTTTTGTGACCGTAACGCTCAGAGCTGATCAGATCGTCAGTGGTATCGCCATCAACATTCTTGTCATGGGGGCGACCCGGTTCGGGCTCAATATTCTTTTTGGCAGCGCCATGAATTCACCTCGTATTGCCGGTATGGAGACCCGGATGCTGTTCGATCCACTGTTCATGATAGCAGTTCTTTCTGTTGTGCTTGGGCAGTTTATACTTTTCAGGACGCCCTACGGGCTTCGACTGCGAGCCGTCGGAGAGAACGCGAAAGCTGTCGGGACAGCAGGCATCGATGTGCGCCGGCTTCGCTACTCAGGGGTGCTGGTTTCTGGTGCTCTGGCTGCACTCGGAGGTGCGTTCCTGGTTTTCCAGCAGCACAGTTTCACGGACAATATGTCTGCCGGTCGGGGGTATATTGCGCTGGCGGCAATGATTATCGGAAAATGGACGCCGGTCGGAGCCGCTTTGGCAAGCCTGCTCTTCGCTTCAGCCGAGGCTCTATCGATGTGGTTCCCGTCGGGATGGCTTCCGTCGCAGCTTGTGCAGTCCTTTCCTTACCTGATTACCCTTCTGGTGCTTGCCGGGTTTGTCGGCAAGGCAGTGCCTCCGAAAGAGGTCGGCGTGCCCTATGACCCCATGTAGGGGCGGGTTTCATGCCCGCCCCCCGGTGAGCTTTACGCCAGTTCAAGCACTTTGGCAACCAGTTTGTCGATACCTTTTGCAACATCGCTGATGCCGGGGCCGAGCATGTAGGCCGGAGTGGTTACGATTTTCGCGCCGGGGCTGACGACGATCTCCTCGACCGGAGCCGCGACGTGCTTCGCCCCCATCGCCGCGATGTCTGCCGCCGTTTCCTGGTCGTTGCCTATGGTCACTTCGACGCCATCCTGGCCAAACAGTCTGGCGGCGATGACTGGCGCGATGCAGAGAAATCCGACAGGCTTGCCGCTTTTCCGGAACCGTTTGACCGCATCTGCCACTTCAGGAAGCACGTCGCATTTCGCTCCGGAAACGGCGTAGTCGCTCAGGTTCTTAGCCGCGCCAAAACCGCCGGGGATAACGAGGCCATCAAGGATCATAGTGTCGATCTCTTTCAGGTTCCTGATCGCACCACGTGCAATTCTGGCCGATTCGACCAGCACGTTCCGGGTTTCGTTTTCCGACACCTCGCCCGTGAGATGGTTGACGACATGGAGTTGGGGAATGTCTGGCGCGAAACAGACCGCCTCGGCCTGGGCCTTGTCGAGCACAAGCAGGGTGAGCACCGCCTCGTGGATCTCCGTACCGTCGTAGACGCCGCATCCCGAAAGAATGACTCCGATCTTTTTCATGCTGGTTTGGATTTATGTTTGTGAGGGTGAGCTTTTCATGGTATGGTATGAAAAAAGGCAGAGCTTTTGAAACATCCGGGTTGCCTGAACCGTTCAGACTGATCGGTCTGATCAAAGAAAAAACGCTACTTTTTCAGCCGCCCGAACATCGGAACGAACTTTCCCGCACGGGCGGCATACTCGCGATATTCGGGATGGCGTTCGGTGAGCCAGGCCTCCTCTATGGAGGCTTTGTGGTTGAAAAAAGCGAGGGCTATCGCGGTTACGAGAAGGTGCGATAAGCTCAGGGTAAACATGGTGTAACCAGCGGCAGCGAAGAGCTGGGCGCTGTAGAGCGGGTGGCGAACCTGCGAGTAGACGCCGGTTATGACGAGGCGGTTGTCTACAACAGGGTAGGGCAGCGGGGTGAGGTATTTGCGGATGCCAATGGAGCCTCCGATGCCGAACGCAGCTCCGATGAGCATCCCGGTAACGAGAGCGCACCAGCGTATCAGCACGAGTTGTTGATAAAACTCAAGATTCCGGAGATCAGGCCAGACGGGGATGAAGACGAACAGCGCTGCAATCGCGATCTGGATCACGACCAGATGCTCTCCCCGCACTCCGAAACGTTTGGTGCTGACAGATTTCTTTTCCATGCCGTGTGCTTGACAATCGTTCAAATAGCCCTATCTTAAAAACTTCAAAATTGTAGGATTTTTTTCAACGTAAGGATTAACTCTTTATACCATCGAGCGCTATGATTACCCCAAAAGAAACCCTTCTGCTCGTCATCGATATCCAGGGTAAACTCGCCAAGACCGTATTCCAGTCCGATCGCCTCATCAGTAATGTGAGCAAACTGATCAGGGCCTGCAAGCTTCTCGGGGTGCCGGTCATTCATTCCGAGCAGTATCCGAAAGGTCTGGGGCATACGATCGATGAACTTGGTGAGCTGATCGGTGAGCGCACGCCCTTCGAAAAGTTGTCGTTCAGTTGCTGCGGCAGCGATGAGTTCATGAAACACATGCGCTCACTTGGCCGTAACGACATCCTCGTGGTTGGTATGGAGACCCATGTTTGTGTCTACCAGACCTGCGTTGATCTGCTCGAATTCGGCTACAACGTTCATCTGGTTACCGATGGCGTTTCATCGAGGAGCGAAGAAAACCGTCAGCTCGGCATCCGGTGCATCGAAAAGGCCGGGGCGGCTCTGACCAGCACCGAAATGGCTATTTTCGAGCTGCTTCGCGTCGCTGAAGGGGATACCTTCAAGGCAATATCGAAAATTGTCAAGGAAAATTGACGCCTTTTCCAGACTTTCGACAATGGAGATTCATGGCGGGCGCCGGTTTTCCGTCATGTGTTTCCGTTCCCGCCCTTTTGTCACTCATCGTTTGAAGGTTTCCTGTCCGGACTACGAAGGGCTTGTCTCTGAATGTCCTTATTTAGCGTTACATTTCGAAAAACATGGCAAGGCAGTTGCACCTTCAACGTTAATCCGCTGAAACATGAAAGACGATCAGGACTTTCCCGGCATGTCGTGCTCCGTGGTGGTGTTCGGAGTGCTTGTCGCTCTCGGCCTCGTGCTTGGGGCGTTTATTCTCGGCTACCAGACCAGGCACATCGGTTCAGGCCGGTCGTCGATCACCATCAAGGGGCTGGCTGAAAAACCGGTCAGGGCGGATATGGCGGAGTGGCAGGTGACGGCAGTCGCCTACGGCGTGACCTTTGCCGAGACGGTCGCGAATCTGCGCAACGAAAAATCGGCCCTTGAGAGTTTTGTCGCTTCTCAGGGATTCGACAAGGCTTCGGTGCGCGAGACCGGCGAGACCGTGGAACCTCGCTACGAGGACGAGGTGGTCGGCGAGCAGGTGCGGCAGGTGCAGCATGGTTTTGTCGGCAGGTATACGCTGATCGTCAGCAGCCGCGCTCTCGACAGAATCGTGGCCGCGCACCGGGCGGCGCTCGATTACAAGGCGTCGGGGCATAACATCGAATATGCCAATCCGAGTTACCTGGTCTCCGGTCTTGAAGAGATCAAGATGTCGCTGATCGGAGCGGCGACCGACAACGCCAAAAAACGGGCGCAGGAGTTTGTCAAGCACAGCGACGCGAAACTTGGTGCGATGCGGTCGGCCTCGCAGGGGGCGTTTTACATCCTGCCGCCGGTGGCAAACGCCAGTATGGAGGATTATGGAGGCACCTACGATAAAACAACGATCGATAAAATCGCCAGAGTGGTGGTGACGATCGAATTCTCGCTCCAGTAAACGGGCCGCAGCTGTCCGCTTTCAGGAGACGAGGATCGACAGCAGTTTCGATTTCAGAATATCCGCGCAGTCGATAAACTCAGGTTCGATGGTGAGATACCGGCATCCGGCATCCCCGAGCATTCGGGCCAGACGGGGATCGTCCGCAATGCGGCACCAGTCCTTCTCCGTTGTGACCGGCACAAGATTCTGTCGCTTCGATTCAGCGACTATCGAACGAATTGCCGCCTCCGTGTACGGTTCGTGGTCGCGGAAGAATCTTGTTCCGGAGACTGTCACTCCCGCCTCAGCGAGGCTGTGCAGGAATCCGGCAGGAGCGCCGATGCCTGCAAAGGCGAGCGTTTTCAGTGATTGTGAATTCCGGTTGTTACCCGTTATTTCGTTGACCATCATCAGCTTTCCCACCCTGATCCTTGACCGGAGCACCGGTTTGCCGTAACTCCGCAGTTTGTGGAGCAGTGATTGCGCCCTGGTTTCGTCGGTAATCTTTCCGAGAATGATCAGGTCAGCGCGTTGAAGCCCGAGCAGAGGTTCACGCAGTCGGCCTTCCGGCAGCATGGCTTCGAGTTCCTGGGGTTCACTGGCGTTGACTGACACTATGTCCATATCCCTGGCGATTCTGCGATGCTGGAAGGCATCGTCGAGTATGATCACGCCGGGCAGCCGTCCGTCAAATTCGTTCATGAGGAACTGTACACCTTCTGTCCGGTTTTCCGCTACAATGACAATCGAACGGGGGTTTCGTGCGGCAAGCATCACCGTTTCGTCGCCGGCATCCCGACTGCCGAGAAGTAGTCGTTGTCCATCCGAAACGAGCTGTACCCCCTTTGTTCGGCGTCCGTAACCTCTCGATATGATGGCCGTTGAGGTACTGGAAGCATGGTAAAATCTGACGATCCAGTCTACCAGCGGAGTTTTTCCGGTACCGCCGGTGGTGATGTTGCCGACCGAGACGACCGGAACCGGTGATCTCCACTGGCTCAGAATGCCCCTGTCGTACAGTGCGTTCCGGACGGTCATGATCATGCCGTACAATGCGCCGGCCGGCCGGAGCAGAATGGTTGCGCTATGTGGCATTATCATCGAGACGTGTCGAGAGTTCATCGGCAAAGGTATGGAGCTCCTCTTCCGAGGAGAAGAGCGGAACCTCAAAGGTGTGAAGCCGGACAGTCACTCTGCTGAACGGAGCGGGGATTTCAAAACGGTCCCAGCTTTTCAGCAGGTGGGGCCGTTCGTGAAAGATTTCAGCAAAGACCAGGGGGGTGCGATGTACCGAAGCGAGTCTCAGTGTGCCGTATTTGAAACGGTGCTGCGGGCCTCTGGGGCCGTCAGGCGTTACAGCAACAACATTGCGCTTGCCAAGTGCAGCGACAATACCCGATCTGACCTCCTCTTTGCCTCTGGAACTCGATCCTCTGATCAGCTGGAATCCAAGCCGGCCAAGTACGTCCGAAAGAATCTGTCCGTCACCGGAGAGACTGACAACGGAAGATATTGTAGCCTCGGGAAACAGCCGGCGTGCCAGCAGCCAGCCGGTTACCATCTTGCCGTGCCAGAATGCGAAAATTATGCCTTGTTCATTAACGGGAATGTCCTTTTGCGGAGGGATGATTCTGATATTCAATGTCGCAACAAGCAGCTTCAGGAGATGGGGGAGCAGGCGGCTTGCGCTCTCAGGGAGGATGTGCTTCACAAAAGACATTCAGTGGATGAACAATCGTTCTGAAATGGAGGCGAGGTTTTCAGGACGGAATTTTTTTAATTGTTTTTGTGATGTACGATGCATTATATACATGCAATTTTACCGGCCCGCTCAGCCGGTTTCAATTTAACAATCCATGCCGACAAACCACAGCGTGATTTGTGACCATTGCTTTATACGAAAATATGAATGTTCTGATCATCGGAAGTGGCGCCAGGGAACATGCCATGGCCTGGGCCGTTGCGCGCAGTGACAAGGTTTCAAACGTTTTCGTGGCTCCCGGCAATGGAGGTACGGCCATGATGGGCGGCAAGATCCGCAACGTAGCCATCAAGACTACGGATATCGATGCATTGATCGGACTGGTTTCTGAAGAGTCGATCGGCCTGACGGTGGTCGGCCCGGAGCAGCCGCTCGAAGCGGGCATTGTCAACCGGTTCCACAAAGCGGGGCTGAAGATCGTCGGCCCTTCGGCAGAGGCAGCGCATCTGGAAACCAGCAAGGTTTTTGCCAAGGAGTTCATGCAGCGGCAGGGAATACCTACCGCCGGTTACGAGGTGTTCCGTGACTACGCTTCCGCCAGGGCGTTCCTTGAATCGTGCGGCTCGTTCCCGCAGGTGATCAAGGCCAGCGGTCTTTGCGCGGGCAAGGGCGTCGTTGTTGCCATGAGCCGCGATGAGGCGCTGGAGGCGATCCATGAATTTTTCGAGTCGCGCATCTTCGGCGAAGCCGCCGACGAGGTGTTGATAGAGGAGTTCCTGACCGGCCAGGAGGCGAGCGTCTTTGCCCTTACCGATGGCGAGAACTACCGACTCTTCCTCTCCGCTCAGGATCACAAGCGTATCGGAGAGGGCGATACCGGCAAGAACACCGGTGGCATGGGTGCTTACGCGCCGGCGCCGCTCGTCACACCGGAGGTGATGCGGCGGGTTGAAGAGCAGGTTATCAAACCGACTCTCGCTGGTATGAAGGCTGAGGGTTACCCATACACCGGCTTCCTGTACGTCGGCCTCATGATCGATAATGGCCAGCCATCGGTGGTCGAGTACAACGCCCGTCTTGGCGATCCGGAAACCCAGGTGGTGCTGCCGATGCTCAGAAGTGACCTTTTCGATGCCCTGATGGCAAGTGTGGAGGGCAGGCTTGAAGTTGTGCCGTTTGAAATGCAGGAAGGCGCGGCCGCCACGGTCGTCATGGCCTCGGCAGGCTATCCCGATGCATACGAGACTGGCAGAACGATCACTATCGATCCGTCTGTGAACGATATGGAGGGCGTGCTTGTTTTTCATGCCGGCACCCGAACCGAAGGCTCACACCTGGTAACTGCCGGGGGGAGAGTACTTTCGGTGACAGCATGTGCCGGTTCTCTCGGGGAGGCACTCGACATGGCTTACAGCGGAGTGGCTGCAATAAGGTTTGATGGGGCGGTATTCCGTAGGGATATCGGCGCCAAAGCTCTCTGAAACATCCTGGACATCATCGTAGTGGTCTGTAATGAAATTACCTCGTCGCAAGTTTGAGATTATCCAGGAGCATGCCGTAAGGGCGCTTCCTTATGAGTGCTGCGGTCTGCTTGTAGGCCGCAAGATCGTTGATCATAGGGGTAATATCGACAACGTCGTGCTTGAAGTAGCCCCATGCCGGAACTGTCTCTATACCGGGCGTGAAAACGGCTTCGAAATATCCTACAGTGAATTCATCGATGTGGAGCGTGAAGCGAAAGGACTTGGCCTGGTCGTTGTGGGTTCCTATCACTCGCATATCAACTCTACGGCCGTCCCATCGAGAAATGATATCAATTTTGCCAGCATAGGTCATTCGATGCTCATCATTTCTCTGCACGGCGGAGTGCCGAGAGAGGTCACCTCATGGCTGCGCCGGGATACAGGAGGGTTTCACCAGGAGCAGATCAAGGTGATGGCGTGAATGCTTATAGGACTTATAAGTCTTCTTATAGGTCGTATAAGTCCTATAGGTGAAAAGCCGGGAAAAGCTGATTGAGTGACAGTGCACCTTTAAGCTTTCCCAGCCGAGTTGAACACCGGAAAATTTTGTACATTACGAAACTGACAATATACCACAAGATTTAAAAGCGGAAGACTAGTGCCAAAACGCGAGGATATCAAGTCCATACTGGTGATTGGAGCCGGACCGATCGTTATCGGGCAGGCTTGTGAATTCGATTACTCGGGTACCCAGGCGTGCCGGGCTCTGAAGGAGGACGGTTATCGGGTCATCCTGGTCAACAGCAATCCGGCCACGATTATGACCGATATCGAACTGGCAGATGCCACCTATATCGAGCCGATCACCCTGGACTATGTCCGCAAGATCATCGAGAAGGAGAAGCCGGATGCCCTGCTTCCGACCATGGGTGGTCAGACCGCACTGAACACAGCTGTCAGGCTGGCCGAGTCCGGCGTGCTGAAACGCCACGGAGTGGAGCTGATCGGCGCCAAGCTCCGTGCCATCCGCAAGGCCGAGAATCGTGAGTTCTTCAGTGATGCGATGAAGAAGATTGGCCTTGAAATGGCCAAGGGTTTCTTTGTCCGCAACGAAAAAGAGGCAAAGGAGGCCCTCGATGAAATCGGTCTGCCGATCGTCATCCGTCCATCCTTCACCCTTGGCGGCACAGGCGGCGGTTTTGCCGAAACCAAGCCGGATTATTACGATGCTGTCAGGCGCGGTCTTGCAGAGAGCCCTATCGGCGAAGTGCTGGTTGAGGAGTGCCTGAACGGCTGGAAGGAGTACGAACTCGAGGTTATTCGTGACCTTGCCGATAATGTCATCATCGTCTGTTCTATCGAAAACGTCGATCCAATGGGTGTTCACACGGGCGACAGCATAACGGTTGCACCAGCCCAGACACTTACTGACCGGCAGTATCAGGAGCTTCGTGATGCATCCATCAGGATCATCCGTGAAATCGGTGTCGAAACTGGTGGCAGCAACATCCAGTTTGCCATAAATCCAAAGGATGGACGAATCGTGGTCATCGAGATGAATCCGAGGGTGTCGAGAAGCTCGGCGCTCGCTTCGAAAGCAACCGGGTTCCCGATTGCCAAAGTTGCGGCCAAGCTTGCTGTTGGTTACACTCTCGACGAGATCATGAACGACATCACCAAGACTACTCCGGCAAGCTTCGAACCCTCGATCGACTATTGTGTGGTCAAGGTGCCCCGCTGGGACTTCGAGAAGTTCAAGAATGTCGATGCCCGTCTTGGCGTGCAGATGAAGTCTGTCGGTGAAGTGATGGCTTTCGGCAGAAATTTCAGGGAGGCGCTGCAGAAGTCGCTTCGTGGCCTTGAAATCGGCAGGGCCGGTCTTGGTTGTGATGGCAAGGATATTATGAATGTCATCGACATGACCCAGCAGCAGCGCAAGTTTGCCAAGGAAGACCTGCTTGAAAAGATCAAGGTGCCCAAGGCTGACAGGATGTTCTACCTGCGCTACGCTTTCCAGGCAGGGGCGACTGTCGATGAGGTGCATCAGTCGACAGGCATCGATCTGTGGTTCCTCGACAATATCCGCCAGATCGTAGAATTCGAGGATGAGCTTCGTCAGATGGCAGCCGACAGCGAATCATGACCTGGCTGACCCGGATTCTCGAAACCAAAGCCGGAGAGGTCACCGAACTCAGCAAACAGGAGCCTGAGCGCCGCTATCGCGAGGTATGCGTCAATCTTCCGGTTCCGCGTGATTTCCGTTCGGCCATCACTGGCACAGATGGCGGCATAAACCTGATCGCCGAGGTCAAGAAAGCATCGCCGTCACGCGGGGTGCTCGTCGAAGATTTCAGACCTCTTGAAATCGCTGAGCGCTATACGGCAATTGGCGCTTCAGCCTTTTCCGTTCTGACCGACCGTCACTACTTCCAGGGCTCGCCCGATTATCTGAAGGCTATCACCCAAACCTTTTCCGTTCCCGTGCTTCGTAAGGAGTTCATCATCGACGAGAGCCAGATTTACGAAACCCGTCTTATGGGTGCCGATGCGGCTCTTCTGATCGTTGCGGCTCTCGAACCTTCGCAATTGCGGGATTATCTTCAGCTTTTCCGTGAACTTGGTCTGCATGCTCTGGTCGAGGTGCATGATCGTCGGGAACTCGACATCGCCATTGAACAGGGTTCAGACATTGTGGGTGTCAACAACAGAGACCTGCGGGATTTCACTGTAGATCTTATGACGTCGGTCAACCTGAAGAGGGAGTTCCCGGATGGGGTGCTCGCCGTCGCTGAAAGTGGCATGAAGCATCGTGAAGACATTCTGCTGATGCAGGATGCAGGCTTTGATGCAGTACTGATCGGCGAAGGGTTGCTGACCAGCGAAGAGCTGCGGCAGTTTCCCTGGGGGTAGAAAGCGCTGTGGACGTAGTGGACTTGGTGGACACTGTGGACAGCGCGGGTTGTCGCCGTAGTTTGCAGTAAAGTCCTTCTTCTCTTTTTCCCAGAGGTCTCATGGGACCCAATCGTCCCATGAGACATTCTTTTCTTTTACTCCAGTCCTTTCAGCTTCTTCGCTGCTGCCATCGGGTCAGGAGCACGGAAAAAAGCTGTGCCGGCTATCAGGGCATCAGCTCCTGCGGCAACCACTTCAGTGCAATTCTCTTCGGTGATCCCTCCATCCACGGCAATGACCATTTCCGGATTCATCTCCTTGCGCATGGCATCGAGCTGCGTGATCTTTCTGATTGCGCCGGGAATAAACTTCTGTCCGCCAAAGCCGGGGTTCACCGACATCAGGAGCACAAGATCAAGATCGGCAAGGACAGGTTCAAGCAGCGAGACCGGAGTGGCGGGATTGATCGAGACGCCCGCTTTCGCTCCGAGGCTGCTGATGAACTGGATCGTGCGGTGCAGGTGGGGGCAGGCTTCAAGATGAACGGTGACCTGGTCGGAACCGGCCTTGATGAAATCTTCGATATACCGGTCGGGATCGGTGATCATCAGATGGGTGTCGATTATCATGCTGGTGCATTTTTTGATGGCCTGCACGATGAAGGGGCCGAATGTGATGTTGGGCACGAAAATGCCATCCATCACATCGCAGTGCATCCAGTCTGCACCGGCTTTCTCGGCCAGTTCGACAGATGCGTTCAGGTTCGTGAAGTCTGCTGACAGGATGGATGGTGCCAGAAGCGCGGTTTTAGCAGGCATAGATTACTGGTGGTTAAGCGGTGAACAAAAGTGCATTGATGTTAGAAAGCCTCTCCGATGCCGAAATTGAAGGTGAAATCGGTCAGATTCGATTTTGAAATACGCCAGGGTTGCGGGTTTGATGGATCGTGGATTTTCCATGCGAAGTCGAACCTGAATGGGCCTATAGGAGATCCGATGCGCAGCCCGGTACCCAGGTCCCATGCGAAGTCTCTGGTCAGGGATTGCAGTGTCAAGGCGTAAGGGCCTTGCCTGTCCCAGATGTTGCCGATGTCAGTGAAGAATGCGATACCTGACTTCTGCCCGAAAAGTCTGAAGAGCTGCATACGGTATTCAACGCCGAGTTCAGCCCTGATATCTGCTCCGAAGTTGGACGTGGCTGCACTGGGGCAGTTTCCGGGGCCAAGTGTTCCGAAAATCCAGCCACGCATGCTGTTCGATCCGCCGGAATAGAAACGGTGATCTTCAGGGGTCATGTCGGCTTTGCCATAGGGGCTCATCCAGCCGAGCGAAAGCCTTGCAGCTAACTGTCTGTCAGGAGAAAGGTTTCTGGTAACCCCGATCTGGGTATCGAGCTTCACGTACTGGTTGTAGCTGGTGCCGAAAATCTGAGGATCCGATTCTGAAAAGTCTCTGTATGTTTTTGTGTCGATGTATTTATCGACCAGCCACAACAGACTGCCGGATTCTTCGGCCATAGCTGAGAGGTTCCAGATTGTAGACCTCGGGCGCGAGGTGTTGCGCTGGTTCGAATAGTTATACTGAATCCTGAAGGTCTGGTTCAGCCGGGTCTGGAGCAGACTGTCGAGACCCCGCTTCACCGCTGCAGGATCGGCAGGATCGATGCCAATGTTTTGGGACAGATCGGTTTTGAACAACTGCTGAAAACCGCGCAGTGAATCTTTGCGTGCGATCTCGAGTTCGAAAAAATCGAAGTTGATGCGTGTATTTCTTGTCGGACGGCTGCTGTAGGTACCTCTTACAATCTGCCTGCGACTGTTGAGCAGAACCGGCAGTTTCGATTGCGCATATTCGATGGTTCCGGTGTAGAAAGAACCCTGTCTGCCATGTTTCGGTACGACCATATCTGCCTTGATATTGAATTCATAGGGGATGATCTTGTCGTACTGCCCGGAATCCAGGTTGGAAAGCACATTGGTATTGGACGAAGTCTGTGTGCCGTAGTTGGTCGATAGCTTGAGTTGCTGGCCGGCACCGAACAGATTACGGTTTTCGTAAGCCAGTGCGCCTCCAACGAACAGAGAACCATACCGGTTGTCAACCAGGAGTCTTGGTTCGATCAGGTGTTTGGGGCTCGGTTCGAGATCGATGGTCATAGGGATGAGACCGGATCTGATAGAGTCCTTTTCCATTGAGATGGATGAGAAAAGATTTGTTGAACTGAGGTTTTCGAGTGTTTTCTGTTCCAGCGACTGACGCGTCAGTGCTCCTTCATTCCATGCGATGGATGAAGAGAATATTTTCGGCGAGAATTTCTGATTCCCGTAAATCGTTACCGAAACGTTCTCTCTTTTAAATGTTTTCGCAATTGACAGGCTGTCTTTTTTAAGCGGATCGTGGACGACGACCTTTACAGGCCCATAGGAGTAACGCTCGGGCAGGCTGATGCTGAAATGTATACCGGCGTGCATGTCGAGGGTATCGACCGTGATCTTTATGCTGTCAGGATGAAAAAAGGTATAGCCATGCTCCCGGAAAAATTCAAGGGAGCGATCTCTTTCCTCAATAAGGTTTTCTACAGTGAATACCTGCCTGAGCTTGAGATGACTTCTTCTGAGATAGCGTGTACGGAGATTCTCGGGGATGGAGTCAAGGCCGGAATAGCTGAGCGAATCGATGAGGGTCGGCTGGTTTTCCCTGATCTTTATCGCGATACGTACATCACCTTTTCTGTTGCGTGTTATGGTGGTATCGAGACTGGCGAAAAAATAACCCTTGAAGGTATAGAGCTTTCTGATCAGGTTGATGTCTTTTTCGAAATCCTCGGCAATGAAAGGGCGGGGCGCACCACTGAAGAGTCCGGTGCCAAGAAAGGAATCACGTGCTGAGGTTGACATGATTCCCCGGATTTCTTCTGTCGTCAGGACTTTGTTCCCGGAAAGGCTGATGCTTTTAACCTGCGGAAGTTCGGATAACCTGCTTGCTGAAGGCGGTTGAACCTCTTCAGCCCGCAGTATTCCGGGTATGGAGAAAATCAGGAGGAGCCAGAGTCCTATTCCTGCCCTGATACGGCGGGAGATCAGCCTAAAAAAAAAACATCGCTCCTCTCTCTTGCTCAGTTAAGTGGTTCTTCGTCGCTGTATCTGAAATCCTCGTCAGTGGGATAATCAGGCCATATCTCTTCGAGACTTTCGTACAACTCATCGCTGTCGGGAAGATCTTCGAGGTTTTCGATGACCTGCTGCGGTGCGCCTGTTCTGTTTGCGTAATCGATCAGCTCATCTTTGGTGACCGGCCAGGGTGCATCGGCAATATATCGTGCAAAATCGAGATTCCAGTACATACAGTCGTTAAATGGTTAATTCTGGTATTGATTCGGAAATATCCTGCTTTTCCTGCCGGTATCGATGCCTGTTACTCCATATGTGCCGGCATGATCGACAGCGGTATGATTGAATGCCGGTATTGTCAACGGGAAGAACAGGGACAGAGCGGATGCCCTGAAGACGCTCGTGTTTTCTGACAGGCCTTTACGGGCTGGCACGACCTCTTTATCTCTGGCAGGGTAGCAATCCTTTGTAGAAGAAAGCATGCAGTGCGTGCCTGGTTGCCGAATAGCAGGGTGGTTCCGTTTAAGCTCACGAAATATAAAAAAAGATTTTAGTAATAATCAACGGCTAATGGGCCTCCAGCCAGTTTTTTCCAATGCCGGTTTCCACTTCCACCGGAACGTTGTTCACTCCACATTTCGAGGCGGCATCAACCATGCACTCCACGACCAGTATCCTCAGGCTTTCCTGTTCATCGGGGGGCATTTCGAAGAGCAGTTCGTCATGCACCTGCAACAGCATGACCGACCGGAGCTTCTTTTCTTTCAGACGGCGACTGATGTCGCACATGGCGTACTTGATGATATCTGCGGCTGTGCCCTGGATCGGGGTGTTCATGGTGACCCTTTCGGCTGCTTTCCGGATATTGGCGTTTGGACTGTTCAGATCCGGAACATAGCGGCGTCTTCCCATGAGGGTGGTGACAAAACCGCTTTTTCTGGCCTCTTCGACAATTGTCTGGAGAGAAGAGAACATACCAGGATATCTGGACATATAGGTGTCGATGATCGCTTTGGCCTCTTTTTGCGAAATGCCGAGGCGCTGGGCAAGACCGAAGGGCTGAATGCCATAAAGTACACCGAAATTCACCTCTTTGGCTTTACGCCGCATGTCTGGGGTGATCTCCTGCGTGTCGAAAATGACCCGCGCAGTGGCGGCATGAATATCTTCCCTGTTGCGGAAGGCTTCGATGAGCATGGGGTCGGTCGAAAGTTCGGCGGCGATGCGCAACTCGATCTGGGAGTAGTCAGCTGAAAGCAGAAAGTTTTCTCTGTCCGACGGGATGAATGCCCGCCTTATCTCTTTGCCGAGAAGCGTGCGGATGGGAATGTTCTGCAGGTTCGGATTCGATGATGAGAGACGTCCGGTGGCCGTGATCGACTGGTTAAAAGAGGTGTGGATCCGGCCGGTAACAGCGTTGACAAGTTTCGGCAGCGCCTCGATATAAGTTGTTTTGAGCTTCTGCAGGCTCCGGTATTCCAGCAGGTCGGCAGCGATGGGGTGCAGCAGCGCCAGCTCTTCGAGCACCTGTACGTTGGTGGAGTAACCGGTTTTTGTGGGCTTCCGGGCTGGCAGTTTGAGTACCTCGAACAGGATGTGACCGAGCTGTTTGGGCGAATCGATGTTGAATGTTTCTCCGGCTGTTGCGTAAATGCATTCGGTCAGCCCGGTCAGCTCATGGCTGACTGTGAGAGCGGTTCGATCGAGGTGAGCTGTGTCAATTGAAACGCCCTGGTGCTCCATGTCGGCCAGCACCCTGACAAGAGGAAATTCAAGCTTGCGGCACACATCGAGCAGTTCAGGCGACTGGTCGAGCTGCTCTTTGAGCGTAAGGCTGAGTCTGAGAGCGATTTCGGCGTCCTGACAGCCATAATCGGAGAGCTTGCAGGGCTCGACATCGAAAATGGAGATGGCCGATTTACCGGTGCCGACCAGTTCGGCGTATTTGACGGTCTTGCGTCCGAGATGCAGGGCGGCAAGGTCGTCGAGATTGTGACGGCTCTCGGGGTTGAGCACGTAGCTGGCGAGCATGGTGTCGAAGCTGACCGGCTGAAGTTCCACTCCGTACTTTTTCAGCACGAGAATGTCGTACTTCAGGTTCTGGCCTGTTTTTGGAATTGCTGGATTTTCAAGGAGCGGCTTCAGTTTCGAGATCGTTGCAGCAGCATCGAGCCCCGACTGGCCGAAATAGACAAAGAATGCCTCTCCAGGTTCGACCGAGAATGAGATTCCGGCCAGTTCGGCTTCGAAGGTGTCAAGGCTCGTAGTTTCGGTATCTATCGCGAAACCTCCGGAACGTTCAAGCTTGTCGAGAAGAGAGCCGAAGGCCTCCGGGTTGTCGATGAGGTGGTAGACCGACCCTTCTCCTGCCGGGAGCAGTCGGGTTTCTCCGGCCTCGATCCCTATGGCTGGATCGTTTCCGGCTTTATCGGCCGATGCAGCTGAAGGTGGATCGATTTTCAGTGCTGCGGGGACTCTCGCAGCGATGCTTTTTAGCTCCAGGCGCGACAGCAGCGAGAAGAGCGTACCGGTATCGGGTTTGCTGCTGTGTAGGTCTTCGAGAGTGAGCGGTATCTCAAGGTCGGTGCGGATGGTGACCAGCTCCCTGACCAGCGGCATCATCTCCCTGAAAGTTTCCAGGCTCTGGCGGATTTTGGGCGTTAGGGCGCCGAGGTTGGCATAGATGCCATCGAGCGATCCGTAGGTTTCGAGAAGATTCGAGGCTGTTTTAGGACCAATACCTTTAGCTCCGGGAATGTTGTCGGAGGTGTCGCCGGTAAGCGTCAGCAGGTCGATAAATTTTTCTGGAGGAGCACCGTACTGTTCGGTTACCTCGCGGCGGCCTACAATCTCGAATTCGTTCTGCTTTTTTCCGGGCCTGAGAATACGTACTCCGTCATGGACAAGCTGCGACATATCCTTGTCAGGGGTTACGATGAAGACCTGGCACTCATTCTCGAATTTTCTTGCCGCCGTACCGATCAGGTCGTCTGCCTCGAATCCGGGCATGATAACCAGCGGAATGCCGAACGCCCGGATCAGTTCACGGATTTCCGGAAGCTGGATGATGAGGTCGTCAGGAGGCGCCTGGCGATTGGCTTTGTATGCCTCATAGCGTTCATGGCGGAAGGTCTTCTCGGGTGCATCGAAAGCTACGGCGAGAAAGTTGGGCTGGTACTCCTCCATGATACGCAGGAGGCTGGATATGAATCCAAAGACTGCGCCGGTCGGAGTGCCTTCTTTGGTGTGCATTCGCGCCTGCTGGAGGGCATAGAAGGCGCGATAGACCAGCGCCATGCCATCGAGCAGGAAAAGTGTCTGTTTTTCTGTACCAGTGAACACCTTTGTTTTTTGCTCTGCCGGCGTTTTTGCTGGCTCCGGTACCGGTGCAGTGACGAAGAGATCGAACTGGTTGTCGGCACTCATGGATTCACCACTCCGTAGCTGCCGAGCACCATGAGCATCGGAGCAAATTCCCGGAGATTGTCGAGAGCCCGCTGAATGTTCGGATCGTTTCTGTGACCGATGAAATCAACATAAAACAGGTACTCGAACGCCTTTTTGCGCGATGGACGCGATTCGATCTTGGTCAGGTCAATACCTCTGTGAGCCAGTGTGGCAAGCGCTTTGTAGAGGGATCCCTGTTCATTGTGCAGCGAGAAGACGATCGATGTCTTAGGGCATGCCGCGTCGGGCTGGTTTCTGAGACCGGAGAGACCTGCCGGGTTGTCCTCACGGGCGATGCAGAAGAAGCGGGTGATATTCCACTCCTCATCGGCGAGGTTTTCCAGGAGAATGTCAAGTCCGTAAAGCTCTCCAGCCCGCTTAGAAGCGATGGCCAGCACCGTGAGATCACCCTCTTCAGCAACCATCTTGGCGCTTCCAGCCGTATCATAGGTGGCTTCTGCCCTGATGGAGGGGTGGGTTGCGATGAAGTTGTGACACTGGGCCAGCGCCTGGGGGTGTGACATAACCTTTACTGCCTCTTCTATCGATGCTCCGGGAAGACCGAGCAGGCAATGTTCGACCTTGACGAAAGTTTCAGCCAGAATGACCACAGGGTGACGGAGCAGCAGATCGTAATTCTGATGGATGCTTCCACCAAGCGAATTCTCGATGGGAATGGCAGCGTACCCGGCCTCACCGTTGGTCACTGCCGAGAATACATCGTCAAAGCTTTCGCAGGGTTTTGGTTCTCCAAATCGTAATGCTGCAATTTCACTGTAAGCGCCCGGTTCGCCCTGATAAGCGATTAACCTGTTTGTCATTCTTCCTTCTTGTAATTAATTTATCTTTAACTTGCAGGATTTGCTTTTCTAAAAGTAAAACAAATCTTTTCATAACCGCGTTATTTCCGGAATACTCTATCAATCATCGGTTTGTAATCTATGTCAGGACACAGTAAATGGGCGACTATCAAGCGTAAAAAGGCCGTTACCGACCAGAAGAGAGGAAATCTGTTCACCAAGCTTGTCAAGGAGATTACCATAGCCGCAAAAATGGGCGGCGGCGATCCGACGGGCAACCCGAGGCTCAGACTGGCCATCGATACGGCAAGGGCCAACTCGATGCCTGTTGACAACATACAGCGTGCCATAAAAAAGGGAACCGGAGAACTGGATGGTGTGTCATACGAAGAGATCACCTATGAAGGATACGGCCCTGGTGGCATCGCTCTTATTATCGAGACAGCGACCGACAACCGCAACAGAACCGTGGCCGACGTACGCCACCTGATGAGCCGCAACGGCGGTTCGCTTGGAGAGAACGGCAGCGTTGCCTGGATGTTCAATCGAAAGGGTTCCATCGATGTGCCGAAATCAGCAATGTCCGAGGATGATCTCCTTGAGTTGCTGCTGGATGCAGGTCTTGAAGAACTGGAAAGCGAGGATGAACAGTTTTTTATGGTACTGACCGATGTCAAGGATATGGAATTGGCCAAGAAGGCGCTCGAAAATGCGGGTATTCCGTTCGAGAATGCCAGGATGGATGTGTTGCCGGACAACTATGTCGAACTTGACGTTGAGGATGCCCGCAAGGCACTGAAGCTGATAGACGCTCTCGAAAACAGTGACGATGTACAGGCTGTCTACAGCAACATGGACATCAGCGAGAGCGTGATGAACAGCCTTGAAGAGTAAGGTATGATCGTCCTGGGCGTCGATCCGGGCAGCCGCAGAACCGGCTATGGCGTTATCGCCGGCACGCAGTCAGGATATGCCGTTCTCGGTTGCGGGCTTATCCGTCCCGTAGCTTCCGGTACCTTCCATGAACGGATCGGTGAGCTGTGTACGGGTCTCGATGAGGTTATCGCAGCTATGAGGCCCGAGGCGGTTGCTATTGAAACGGCTTTTGTAGGGCGAAATGTGAGGAGTGCCCTGATTCTCGGTCAGGTCAGGGGTGCGGTGCTTGCCACGGTCATAAGGCATGGTTTGCCTGTGCGTGAATATGCGCCAAGGGAAATCAAGCTTTCAGTTACCGGCAGCGGTTCGGCCCGCAAGGAGCAGGTTGCTGCGATGCTGTTTCATCTGCTTGATCTTGAACAGAAGCCGAAGTCACTTGATGTCACCGATGCTCTCGGTATAGCGTATTGTGATCTGTCGAGAGGTGCATCAACCGTTTACCGGACTGAAGGGTTGCCGAAGAAAGGCAGAAACAGCCGGAGCAAGGGATGGGCAGCTTTTGTGGACGATCATCAGGAACTGGTTACCGCAGGCGGTTCTGCCGTGACAGTCGTATGACGGCCTGAAGTGTGGGTACAGGCGGGTCGCCAAACAGACAGAGTGCTGGCCCGCAGGATTCTTCCGGAACAAAATGATAACCATCGTGCAGGGAAATATTTTCAATATCCCCAATTTTCTGAGTTTCCTGAGGATTTTGCTGATTCCGTGGTTCATCTGGTGTCTGCATAACGGACATACGGAAACAGCGTTGATCATCATGATCGTTGCGCTGCTTTCCGACTGGTTCGATGGTCAGACGGCACGATGGACCAACGAGGTCTCGGATATGGGCAAGATTCTCGATCCTCTGGCAGACAAGCTCTGCCTGGCCAGTGTTGCGGTCTATTACCTCTGGAAAGGTGAACTTCCGCTATGGTTCGTGGCATTTGTGGTGTTTCGTGATCTTGTCATCTTTTTTGGCGCGGCATGGATTCGTCACCGTCATAACGTACTGACAACCTCGCTCTGGCCTGGCAAGTGGGCGGTAGGATTTGTTTCGATGATGTTCATTGCCATGGTGTGGCCGCTTCCATTTTTCCGTCAGTGGCCAGTCAAGGAGTTCTTCATGTATCTCTCCACGGCGACACTTTTCTACTCTTTTGTGGAATATTGTGTAAGATTTTACAGGATACAGAAAGGGCTCGATTTCAGAGCCTGACCACGTATATGCTCTTTTCCGGTTCCTGAAAAACCGTAATGTCCTTGATCTGTACGGTTATCCGCCGGTTAACGCACTGAATATGGATAAATGTACATAAATAAAAGTAAGTGCCGTGTATGCTTATTGATAAGTTGTTTTTAGATAATGAGATATTCGGTTCATTCGTGAACTTTGCATGTGTGTGGAAAATGTTGATAACTTGTTGACTACCTGTTGGTGTGGATGTTGGCAAGGTGTGAAAAATGAAATAACCCCGATTTTGTCGGGGTTTTTTCATGTACAGGTACAGTGATCAGAGAGTCAGTTTTTTTTGTTCATTACTGTGGCCATCAGTGAGGCTTCACAGACCAGTTCGCCCCGGACATAAGCCTTTGCATCGAACTGGCAGACGGTGCGTCGTTTGTTGGTCATGATCGCTTCGATGACAAGCGTGTCTCCCGGTAGCACTGGTTTGCGGAACCGGGCTTTGTCGATGCCCATGAAGAAAACAACCGATTCCTGGATGTTCTCGTTGCCGTTGAGCATGATGATGCCTCCGGTCTGTGCCATCGCCTCGATGATGAGTACGCCAGGCATGACCGGATTGCCGGGAAAGTGGCCCTGAAAAAAGGGCTCGTTCATCGTGACGTTCTTGATCGCGACGATCTTTTCGTCAAGCTTGAATTCGACGATCTTGTCGATCAGGAGGAACGGGTAGCGGTGTGGCAGAATCTTCATGATCGCGTTGATGTCGAAGATCACGCCAGCCTTTTTTTCGTGCTGGAACTGGCGGGCCAGTTTGTTGCGGTCAGCGTATTTCTTGAGCTGCCTGACAAACTCCACGTTCGATGCGTGACCGGGACGCGCGGCAAGAATCTGTGCCTTGACCGGCATTCCGAGCAGGGCCAGGTCGCCGAGCAAGTCCAGCAGCTTGTGACGGGCCGGTTCGTTGGTGAAGCGCAGCTCGCGGTTGTTCAGGATGCCGTTCTGGCCGAGCACCAGATTAGAAGTTTCCACGCCGACCTTGTCAGCCAGCGTCTGAATCTGCGTTGCATCGAGCTGCTTGTCAACGATCACGATGGCGTTGTCAATGTCGCCTCCCTTGATGATACCCTGGTTGGCCAGTGCCTCGACCTCCGAGAGAAAACAGAAGGTGCGGCATGGCGAGAACTCGCGAAGGAACTCTTTGTCGAGGTCAAACAGGCCGGAGTGCTGTGAGCCGAGTGCCGGATTTTTGTAATCGACCATGACGGTTGCCCGGAAGCCATCGAGCGGCAGGGCCACGATGTCCACGCTTTTTTCTGAATCGTGGTACTCGATGGTCTCATCGATGACGAGGTAGTTTTTCGGCTCGTCCTGCTCCGCGATGCCTGCCGAAAGCAGCGCTTCGGCGAAGGGATGAGCGCTGCCGTCGAGCACCGGCGGTTCGGGGCCGCTGAGTTCGATGCGACAGTTGTCGATCTGGAGACCGAACAGGGCGGCCAGCACGTGCTCGGTGGTGTGCACCCTCACATCGCCAATGCCGATGGTGGTGCCCCGGAGTACATCGACGACATGATCGATGAGTGCCGGAATTTCCGGGCAATCATCAATATCGGTTCTGACGAAAATGTAGCCTGTGTTGACCGGAGCCGGTTTGAAGGTGATGGTGCATTCCCGGCCTGTGTGGAGGCCGATTCCCGTGAGCGAAATTTCGTTCTGAAGGGTGCGCTGATGAATGAGCATGGATGGCTGAAACTTGCGATGGAAAATGTCAAAGATACGAAAGCGGCGCTAACTCTTCAAATCCGGGTTGTGACGGGCAATGTCACTTCGAGACTCGGCTTGCATTCAAAGGGGTTCAACCCTTCGGACATTTACTCCAGCGACAAAAAATCGTAATGACCGTCGATGCAAGATATTGTGCTAAAGCCCTTTTTTATTTTGTCTTATCCATTAACCCCGAACTGAAGTCCAGGGCAATTGTTTGACAATTTTAATGGCCGGATTTATAATTGCCCCGGCTTTCAAGCCGGGGTTTAGAGGTAATTGATAAGAATCAAGGGCTTTAGCCCAATTTCATCTTTTGCAATCCTTGCAAATCGTTGTCAGGGATTGACAACCTTTCCCTCGAAATGCCGCCGAGCTTTCTCCAGCAGCAGCGGATGGGTGACGGGGCTTCCGGCGAGGATGCTCGTATGGGCGAACACATCTTCCGAGCCGCTGAACCCGGTAACGACGCCGCCCGCCTCTCGCACCAGCAGCACACCTGCCGCGAAGTCCCAAGGAAAGAGGCGATACTCGAAGAAGCCGTCGAAGCGCCCGGCGGTGGTGTAGGCCAGGTCGATCGATGCCGAACCGGCGCGGCGAATGCCCGCCGAGTCCTGGATGACATCTTTCAGCAAACCGATATAGCCGTTCATGTAGTGGTCGTAATCCCTGAAGGGCAGTCCGGTGGCGAAGAGGTAACTTCCTTGTTCATCGCGCGTTGAAACGCCAATGCGCTCGCCGTTCAGCAGCGCCCCCTCTCCCCGGACGGCGGTGAACAGCTCGTCGAGCACAGGTACGTAAACCACGCCGATCGCGAGTTCGCCGGAGGAGTCGCGCATGGCGATGCTGATGCCGAAGAGCGGGAAGGAGTGGATGAAGTTCAGCGTCCCGTCGAGCGGATCGACGATCCACGTCCGCCCGGACGCGCCGCTGCCGCCGGTGCCCTCCTCGCAGAGCAGCCCGTCGTCGGGGAAGGTCTCGGCGATGGTGGCCGAAATCACCGCCTCGCATTGCTTGTCAACTTCGGTCACGAAATCCTTGTACTCCTTGGCGACAATTTCGCGATGAGAAAGTTCGCCGAATCGTGAAAGGGTTATGGCTCCCGCCGCTTTGGCAGCCTTGAGAGCCGTCTGGAGTTCGAGGTTCATAAGAAGAGAGTGCTGAGTTATGAGCGATGAGTGCTGAGTGCTGAGTGATGAATGATGAATGATGAATGATGAATGATGAATGATGAATGAAAAGAATATTGAGCCGGGAAACAAACAGTACCGACGTAAAAAGGCAAGCGCCTTCCCGGTGTCCACGTTGTCCAGATAGTCCGTAACGGGAATTAACTGTCCGGAATGGCGCTTGTTCTATGAAATTGCTTATTCGCCACAACTCCATAATGCTATGAACAAACAGATAGTGACTCTCGTGCTTTGCATCGGCCTCTACCTTGCTTTCGGCTTTGCAGGAAGTACCTTCACCCCGGAACCAGGTTCCTGGTACTACACCACACTCAACAAACCGGAGTGGAATCCGCCCGACTGGCTCTTTGCGCCGGTCTGGACCGTTCTGTTCATCATGATGGGCACAGCACTTGCACAAATACTCGGAAAGGGTTGGGAGAAAAAAGAGGTCAAAACGGGTGCGGTACTGTTCTCGGTGCAACTGTTGCTGAACTTTGGATGGTCAGCCTCGTTTTTCGGGCTGCAATCGCCTCTTGCTGCGCTGGTTGTTATTGCTCTGCTCTGGATTTTCATCGTTCTGACAATGCTTTCCTTCGCCAGAGTCTCCAAACCGGCAGCACTGCTGCTTGCACCGTACCTCGCCTGGGTGAGCTTCGCCTCTTTTCTGAACTTCACCATTTTGCAGCTCAATCCGTGAAAGAGCAGGCCGGGGTTCTCCTATACGACCCTATAACCTGAATAATTCACGAGCAAAAAACCGAATCGATTTTTGAAGTAAAAAACAGTTTGCTAATCGACGCTATCAGGTCAAGCTCGACTTGCAAACCAATATGAGCTGACTACCCATACGTTTTT
>Ga0233422_10000276_pt1 | contig 26814 bp, 24 predicted proteins | sample Watercolumn_Mata_2_FD_182724 | JGI IMG/M metagenome (GOLD analysis project Ga0233422, IMG submission 182724) | Freshwater microbial communities from Lake Matano, South Sulawesi, Indonesia - Watercolumn_Matano_2014_110_MG | ecosystem: Environmental > Aquatic > Freshwater > Lake | place...
CTCACGTCACCTCGGCAGTGCCGCTTCGTTCTTCGTCCTCTGTTCCTCACTCCTTCGTCCTCATTCCTCTTTCCTTCGGCCAAGCGCGTGGCCCAGAAGTGGCGGACTGCGGCTTGAAGAAGGTCATCCAGATCCCTTGGCAGTTGTATGGCCATCGCAGTTGTGAGAATATGCAGCACACGACACAAGTCAAGCGGGCGCGGGCCCGACAGCTTGCGGCCTAGCTCATTTCAGATTGCAGATTGGCGGACGCGGAAGAGGGGCGCACGCGGATTCGGGCCATTCAGAAATCAGAGACCAGAGACCAGAATCCAGAACTGTGTATAGGAGCTGCGGGTTGCGGCAGCAGCGTTTGCTGGCGGGCCGGTCGCGGAGGATGGTGTTGTCGCTCTGTGACTTAGCTCTTCCGCTGGCTGCACAGCAGGCTCCAAACACAGGTCGGCCGAAGGCAATTCGTGCCGGAAAGGGGCGCAACGGCTTAGGATTGCCGTCCATATGTTGTATCTTGACCAATCGGAACCACAATTCAGACCCGGGGGTGGTCTGCCCGGGGATTACCCGGGGGATAGCCTTCCGCAGACCAGTCGAGGATGAGATGGGAGATACAACCTGAGGATTGCCGCGAGCTTAGTTGAGATGAACGATGCCGGGGTCAGCCTCAGGTCAGGGTCGAGGCTAAGTGGGACGACCAGTTTGTGGGCTGGTGACGGCTACGAACGAGAACCAGGGTTGAGGTCCAGGTTGATATCCGGCTGAAGGTGCAGTTCGAGGTCCGGTCCAGAGTCCGGTGAGGGAAATGATGGACGCTACGATGAGGGCTACGATGCGAGGTACGACGTGAGGTGCGACGAGGGGAGCAATCGGATTCAGCGCGCGTGCCGCGTACGGCGCGGCGGTCGGGTTTCTTGACAAGGCTGTCCGCAGCGGGTAAACCATACGCAGTCACAGGAGAAGAACCATGAATACTATCCGTTACGTCCGCAGGTTCCTGCTAGCCGTCCTTGTCGTGGCCATCGGCTGCGCAACGCTGAACTGCAACAGCCGCTGGTTCCGGCGCGCCGCTCGAGTTGCCGGTGAAGAAGTGGCCTACGCCGCCCTGCAGTCCGCGTTGCACAAGGCCGGCGTGAAGTCAGCCGACCACATGGTTGACGCGGTCCGTTTGTTCGTGGACAAGAAGGACTACGGCGGTGCGGCCGGCGCTTTTGCCGTCGCCCTGGCCGAGCACAACTCGCGGGCCAGCGAGAAGCTGACATCGGCTCAGGTGATAGGGCTGCTGCGCTTGGCCACCCCTGCGGTTCGCAGCGCCAGCGGGCGAGTCGGGTCCGGCCTCAAGAGCTTCTGCGACTACCTGGCGGACAAGGGATAGTGGTCCGGGCGAAAGCTCGAAACTCGAAACCCGAATGACGAATCAAGTCCGAAGCCCGAAGTTCGGATCCGACATTCACCGCATTCGAGCTTCAATCGGAATTCGCGCTTCGTCATTCGTCATGGGCCTCCGCGGCCACCGCCAGGCAGCGTGTGGCTTAGGCGTCGGCTGAGGGCTATCGGGACGGGCCTGAATGGCACGCGGGCGGGCGATGAGCCCGCCCGAATCCTTACAGAGAGTCTACCTGGTCAGCACGACCTTGGTGATGGTCGACGGCTCACGGCCTGCGGCTGACGGCTCGGGCCGGATGAAGTACACGCCAGGCGCAAGACCGCGGACGTCGTTGGCGCCGGGGAGCAGGGACATGACGCAACGACCATCCACGGAGAGGAGTGAGGAGGGAGGAGAGAGGAGTGAGGGCGGAAGGAACAGGATGCCGCGGATGATGGTCGGGAGCCTCATCGTGCGGACGTCGGCATTCGTCATTTCCGCGACACCGTATGGTTCGCCCAGGTCGTCCAGTACTTTGCGGGCCAGGACGAACGCTTCGGACTCGACTGTGTAGTAGAGCGGGAATCCGAAGCAGACGGCTTTGCCCGGGCCGTTGAGCCAGCGGACGCCGACCGGTTTGCCCTGGAAGCTGTCACCGAGCGCCGCGTTGAAGGTCAGCACGGTATCGGCATCACGAGGGTAGAGCACGTCCGCGTACGGCAGCTGGCCGTGAAACGAGGAGAAGAGCTTCATCGAGTCGATGGTAATGTCCGGGTAGCCGGACTTCCCGGTCGCGCCGATGAAGTTGTTCGACGGGCACTGGCTGGCCGCGTCGAGATGGAGCTCCTCGTACGGCATCTGGCCGGCAGAGAATACGAACGGGTAGGTGCCAGAGCCCATCAGTCCGAGCGTCGGCTTCCAGCCCACCAGCCACAGCCTGCCGCCGTATCTGAGGTAGTTGGCAAGGCCCGGCACGGCCGGGTGGAGCCGCTGCTGGGTGTAGTCGTCGGCATGCCAGACTATGGTTGAGTACGGGCCGATTTCGCCGGCCTGCGGCACACTCTCCGTGGCCACGTCCCGGTCGCTGTAGGAGGTTCCCCGGAGCAGGGCGTGGTAGAACGCATCTTGCTGGGCATCATTCGGGCTGCCGCGCTGGCCATTGCCGTCGCGCGTCTCATCGACAAGCAGGATGCCGTGGTCGAGCGTTATCGGCTTGCCGCGGACTGCGGCGGAGCGGTTTCCCTCATTCGCGCTCGAGTCCACCGCGGTGATGACATAGTAGTACATCGTGTCCGACATCAGCCCCGAGTCCCTGTAGGTCGTGTCGGTTACCAGCGCGCCGTTCACTTTCGCGTACCCGGAGCCGGACACGGTCGAGCGGTAGACGTTGTAGCCGGCGAGGTCGAGCTCCTGGTTGCGCAGCCAGAACGTGGCCATGCCGCCGAAGATCGGCAGCGCGGAAACGCCCTGCGGCGCCAGCGGCCGCACGCCGGGCACGGCGCTTTGTTCCGGGGCCGGGCCGCTTTCATGCCCGGCCGAGTCGAGGGCAAGAATGGTCGCGTAGTAGCGCGTGCCGTCAACCAGCCCGCTGATGCGCTGGCGCGACACCCGGCCGACCAGGAGCGAATCGGTATAGAGGCCCGACGTTGTTCCCCACATGAGGCGATACCCCAGCAGGTCGGACTCGGTATTCTCCTGCCAAGTTGCCTCCAGCGCGCCTCCGGTGCCTACGTCCCACAGCCGGAAGCTGTCCGGCGTGCCCGGCGACAACGCCAGGGTGACGAGCGAGGCAATACCCATCTTCGCGACCTCGGCGGCCAGCGGCATCGACAGGTTGCCGATGGTGTCGCCGGTCGTGTGGTAGTAGGGATAGAAGTCGCCGTATTCGGCGCCGGCGGTCGCCTGGTAGCCGTACTCGTGGAAGGCGAGCTGGTCGCTTCCGTAGGAGCCAACAATGAGCTCGTGGTCGAGGGTTGTGTAGACGTCGGCCACGTGGCCTTCCATCTCCGCGAGCCCGTAGGAAGCCGAGTCGCAGAAAATCGTCACGCCGAACTGACCGCCGGGCCAGGCAATCATGTCGAAGTTCAGCACGCCGGTGATGTCGGCGTTGATGTTGCGCATCGCCTCCGCAAAGTGGAAGCTGCCAAGCAGGCCCTGTTCCTCGCCGGTGAAGGCGATGAACTTGACGGTCTGGTCGAGGCTTTCACCGGCAAGGACGCGGGCGGCCTCGATGGCCATGACCGTGCCGGACGCGTTGTCTTCGGCCCCTGGCGCCAGGTTCCACGGGTCATCGGAGGTGCAGTCCAGGTGGCCGCAGATGACGGCGACCTTCTCGGGATTGCGGCGGCCGACCTTGGTGCCGACGACATTGTGCAGGACGTAGCCCATGACTTCGTAGGAGTCGAGCTCAACCGAATCCATGCCCAGCGACGTAAAGTGGTCAGCTACGTACTGCTCGGACGCATGGCAGCTCTCGGTGGGCGTGAAACGCGTCCCGAAGTCCTGCAGACGCTGGATCTGCTTGCGAATCGAGTCCGCGGAGACCCTGGCGAGGAGGCGTTCAATGAGCGTGTCCGCCTCGGGAGAGAGCGGGTAGGAACGCTCGGGAGCCAGCCAGATCGGGTGCGGCTTGTCCGGCAGGCGCTGCAGTTCGGCGCCCTGCCGCGACGCCGCATCGGCTTCCGCCGGAGAGAGCTGCATCAGCAGCGTGCTGCCATCCTGCCAGAGCACGGAGCCCGTCAGGGGTGAGCGCGCGCGAGCTGTGTACACCACGTACGTCGCTCGTCCCGGGTGGAGCGATAGCTCCACTGTGGGCGTGACCGCAGCCGGTCCGGCCAGGGGTTGGGTGATTACGTACCCGTCGGTGCGGGCGTATATCAGCACGCCGGCCTGGGCAAGCTCTGCCAGTGCGGCGCGCCCCGAAGCAGGCACTACGGCAATCCGGCCGGGAGCCGCACTGCCGGACAGGACGAGAATGACAAGGAGAAAGCAGCCGAAGGTCTTCTTTTGCATCGTTTAGTCTCAGTCAGCACGGCACCGATGTCAAGACGGTCGCCGCCTCCCGCTCTCCAGCGCCGAAGAACCAGCTATTGAATATCCCGCGTGCGAGTCTAGACTTGGGGCGAGGCAGAAGTCCGGCTGGCGACGCCGGAGCGTCGCGGGAGGCTTATGTATCGAAGTCGTGTGCAGTTGTTCCCGGCGGCGGTTGCCGTCCTCGGGCTGGTTACGGTTCTTTCCTGCGACGGTGCCAGGAACCGCGCGCCAAGGGTGCCGATCGTGCCATCCGGCCCGGCATACTGCGCCAAGGACACGGCATACACATACATGGCGACTGCGAGCGACCCGGAAGGGGACAGCGTGGCCATCCGCTTCGACTGGGGCGACTCCACACTCTCGGCCTGGTCGGGCTGGATTCCCAGCGGCGAGACTATCGCCTTGACCCACGCCTGGTCCGATACCGGGACCTTTCTCGTCCGCACCTTCGCGCAGGACTACGAGCACGCCGCGTCCGGTTTCTCGGCCGGTCTCTCCGTGGTCGTGGTCATGGCACCGGACGTGCCTTCAGAGCCGTCCGGTCCGGACCGGGGAGCAACGGATTCCTCCTACGCTTTCACAAGCGCGGCGTTTCAGCCCGACAACTTCAGTGTCGCCATCAGGTTCGCCTGGGGCGATGGCGACACTTCCGACTGGAGCGGCTTCGTGGCCTCCGGGGAATCGGTGAGACTGGGCCACGCCTGGCTCGATACCGGCACCTACTCGATAACGGCTCAGGCTCGGGACACGGGGGCCGTCCGTTCGGAATGGTCAAGGGCCCACACAATCCGCATTCATCCCCCGGACACGCTCATCAGGTGGCGCCGACAATTGGATGCGAGCGCGGAGAATTGCCCGGCCATCGGCCCGACCGGCACCATCTACATCGCGGCGGCCGACAGTTCTCTCTGCGCCGTCAATCCCGACGGCACGCTCAGGTGGCGCTATCAGGCCGGCGGCAGCATCCACTCTTCCCCGGCGCTGGCGACGGACGGCACGGTCTACTTCTGGTCGGACGACTACCACTTCAACGCGGTGGACTCGGCCGGGGTCCTGAAGTGGCGCTACCTGCTCAACTGGAGCGTCACGTGCTGCCCCGCCATCTCCGCCGACGGGACGATCTACATCGGCTCCTACGGCAGCTACCTCTACTCGCTCACACCGACCGGCGACCTGAACTGGTTCGTGCTTGCCAACGGTATCATCAACTCGTCGCCGGCGATTGGAGCCGACGGCACCATCTACTTCGGGGCGGCAGACCTCTATGCCCTGAGACCCGACAGCACGCGCAAGTGGCGGTACGGTACCGGCGGCAGCATCATATCCTCGCCCGCGATCGCGGCGGACGGTACGGTCTACTTCGGGTGTACCGACCACTACCTCTATGCCCTGAACCCGGATGGAACACTCAAGTGGCGGTATGAAACCGGCGGCAACGTAGAATCGTCACCGGTCATCGCTGCCGACGGCACGGTCTATGTCGGCTCGGTGGACAACTACATCTATGCCCTGAACCCGGATGGAACGCTCAAGTGGAGGTACGGTACCCAGGAGTCCGTCCATGCCTCTCCGGCCGTGGCATCGGACGGCGTCGTTTACATCGGCTCGGACGACAATGCGCTCTACGCCCTGTACCCGGACGTCACGCTGAAGTGGCGCTACCAGACCGGCGGCAACGTCGAGTCGCCGACCGTCGTCGGGAGCGACGGGACAATCTACTTCGTCAGCTATGACGGGTACCTCTACGCGCTCAAGGGAACCAGTCCCCTGGCCAACTCGCCGTGGCCGAAATTCCACCACGACCTGCAGAATACCGGTCGCACTGACCAGCAGGGCTCGAGCGGGTTGCGGATGGTAGGCTCGGCGAGGCTGACTCTCGACAGTTCGGGTTTCCTGATCAGGGTTATCAACGACGGCACCGCCGAGGACACGATCAGCTGGCTCGAGTTCCATGCCACGCCGGACTCTGCTTTCATGAGGGACTTCTACGTCGGCGCGGACCACTGCGGATACCCGGTACCCAGCGGACTGCCCGGTGTTGGTCCCGGAGATACGGTCCATTTCACCTCGCCATTGGGCATCGCACCCAACGGCACGCAATTGATCGAGCTGTACTTCGGAAACTTCTACGTTGACTCCCTGGGGGTTGACGCACGGACCAACGTGCACGGCAAGGGATTCGTCTTCCGTTTCGATGAGGGCTCGGTGATTACCGTCAATCCGTAGGGCCTTGCGCAGCACTAGGCCGGCAGTAGAATCCGGGGAGAGGAGACCATGAGTATCTTGCTTCTGCTGTCGATTGTCCGGGCCGATTTTCCGATCTGCACTGCGTCCGGCTTCTCCGGCTATTCCTCCGTTGTCTATGCCCGTGGCCAGTTCTACGTGTTCTGGGAGGACCAACGAGAGTACCCGCTTACCGGCGTCTACGGTGCACGCGTGACCAGGCAGGGCCAGGTTCTGGACCCCGCCGGCGTCGAGCTCTTCACCGACAGCGTCGGTTATCGCGTGAGCGCGGCGTGGGACGGCTCCAACTTCCTTGTCGTCACCCGCCAGCACTGCTGAACCAAGGGTGATCTGATGGGAGTGCGTGTCACTCCCGACCTCGACACCCTGAATACGTTCCTCATCTGCAACATCGCCGACGACTCGCTGATGCAGACCGACCCCACGGTTACGTTCACCGGCGAGAACTATCTCGTGGTCTGGTCGGATGAGAAGTATGGCCCGTCCAACGTCTACCACCCGTTCGCCGCCCGCGTCACGCCGGCCGGTGTCGTGCTTGACTCGGGCGTGAAGGTCTCGACGTCGAGCGGGTACGAGTACCGCCCGAATGTGGCCGACGACGGGACGCGCAGCCTGGTGGTCTGGTCCATTTCCTCCAGCGGTTCCTACGGCCGCTTTGTAAATCGCGAGGGGTTGCCGGAGGGCGGCGCATTCCAGATCGCGTCCGGCACCGCGTCCGGGCCTAATCTCTGCTTCGGAGACTCCAGCTACCTTGTGGTTTGGCACGAAGGTGCGTATCCCACGCTTCAGCTCTACGGCACCCTCGTGTCCCGCCAGGGCGACCTCGTCGGCAGCACAATCCCGATTGCCGCCGATGGCGGCTGCCACCGCTGGGCAAACGTCGCCTATGACGGCAGCAGGTTCCTGGCGGTCTGGATGTCGGGAGAGAACAACCTGCCGGAGACCATATTCGGTCAGTTCATCGCCAAAGACGGTTCTCTGCTCGGAGCCAGGTTCCCGGTCTCGTGCACGAGCGCGAACCAGCGCTGGTGGCCGGCGCTGGCCTTCTCGGATTCCAACTGCCTTGTCGTATGGGAGCAGGGAACCAGTCGCGATGTCTACGGCAACCTGGACGTGCCGGTCGCAGGCATCGCCGAGCAGCAACCGCCCGCGACCCGCGAACGCCCTCTGGTTTCGGTCGCGGTCGGCGTACTCTCCGGCCGCGTTCCTCTCTACGATGCGCTGGGAAGGCGTTCGTCCGCGCTCAAGCCCGGAGTCTACTTCACGCGCGCGGGGGGAAAGACGGACAAGGTTCTCCGGGTGCGCTAGCTCTCGCCCAACAGCAGTCGCGGCTCGGGCGCAGCCCGAGCCGCTGGCTTCATGCCGCTGCCCGGCTATCCGCCTGGGTGCAGGTGGGCAATGAAAGCCACGCCGCCGCGGAATGCGCGGCGGCAATGGTGGACAAGCGAGAAGACTACTTCTTCTTGCCCTTTTTGGCTGTCTTCTTGACGGCCTTCTTTGCTTTCTTCACCATTCGCACCTCCTTTGGTTTGTGCTTAGCCCACGCCAGCCGGGCCGACGCGGACAGGTTTCGTTGCGGACAATTTTGTGTTCAGGAAGTAGCGACAGACTCATCAAGGTGACCCGCGAGCGCTGGGTCATAAAATCCATCGCGAAGAGAATACGAATATCGAAAGGATTGTCAATCGTTTTCGCATGCGGTGGCAACGACTTCGCAGCCCGCGAGCCTGCCCGCAGGTTGCGGCCGAGGCGGAACAGCAGGCGAGCAACGTCGCGGCATCAGCGGCCGATGCGCACCGCGTGCTCCGACCGGACGGATGATAGCGTCCTCTGCCAGCGGACGATGCCCGCGTCAGGAGCAAGCCAGATGTCCATGCGATACGGGTCGGGGGCATGGAGCCGGACGCGAAAGCACTCGCGGAATCGACCGGCCGGGACCTGCACGCTGTCGCGAGCCGCGACTTCCATCGAGACGGAGCGCTCCGCGTCGCCGTACCAGAACGCGCCCTCCCGCAGCGGTAGTTCGAGCAGCTTCAACCACCCGGCCGTCGGTTCGAGCCCGTCGAGATGTGCGGCAGGCAGCACGAACACGGCGTTCCGGGTCTGGCGGAAGAAGAAAGACAGGTAAGGCTCCTCGCCGCGCGTGAGATGTACCTCGTACACCCGCCCCAGCCCCGGTTGAACTGCCGACCCGGTGACGGCAAGCGCGTAGGTCAGACTCTCGGACGTGATCTCGTGGGGCGGGCGGACTTCGCATCTGACAGCAGCGTAACGCCAAACCAGGTTTTCTTTGAGCGGCAGGTAGTCAGGCGTGCGGCAGCAAAGTGCCACCAGGCAGAAGAGCAGCGTCCGCCCGAGAGTTCTATGCAGTCTCATCGGCGGCTGCGTTCGGAAGGGGTACGGCAGGCAGTGCGCCTGATCGGACGCGAGCGCCATCGGAAGCACGCCGGCATCTGACTGCCGACGCGATTGCTGTGAGCGCCAAAGCCGCCGGGCGAGCTAGTCTTCAACTACCACGATTGCCGTGGCGTAGTCGGGTAGATGGGAGATGCTCAGGTGGACTTTCCTGCCCGCGAGAATCTGCTCGGCCCGGCCCGTGACTTTGATGGTCGGCCGAGTCCTTTCGTTGTCGCAGACGTCGATTTCGGTCCAGCCGATAGCGCCCCTCAGCCCGGTGCCGAGCGCCTTGGAGAAGGCTTCCTTGGCCGCAAACCGGCCGGCGTAGGACGGGTACTTGTCGCCGAGGGTCTCGCAGAAACGGACCTCGGCGGGCGTGAACACCCGGTTGCGGAACCGCTCGGGGTAGCGTTCGAGCGCGGCGCGCACGCGCCCGACGTTCACCAGGTCGATGCCGATACCGAAGATCGCCATCAGAGGTTCAGCCGCCAGGACGTAGACTACGGAAAGAGGACGCCGTCACTTCCGCTTCCGAGCCCTTGGTGTTCTGGTGCCTTTGTGGTCAGATGCCGACCCGCTCAGTTTCTCCACGATCGGTATCAACTCCAGCACATCGCTGACCTCGAAGTCGGCGCCGGAGACTTTCGTGCCGAACTCATCGCCGTAGCGGGCGAACACCGTGTACATTCCGAGTGTCTTCGCCCCGACGATATCGCGCTCGGCCCAATCCCCGACCATCACCGCCTCGGCCGGCTGCACCTGCATCAACTCCAGTGCCTTCCGGAAGGGCTCCGGTGCGGGTTTGCGCACGCCGGTGTCGTCAAAAGTCACGACCGTGTCGAAGAACATGTCGACGCCGAGCTGCACCAGCCGCATCCAGACCTGCATGCGCGGCGCGTCTGAGACTACGGCCAGCTTCAGGTGCATGCGGAACAGACGCAGCAGAGCGAGGTTCACGTGCGGGTAGGATACCAGCGCCCCCTCCCGCGCCCGGCGGTAGGCGACGATTCCGGCGGCGAGAATCCGATGGTCGATGTAGCCGAGTACGTCGTGCAGGAAGTCGTCGAAGACGCCCTGGTACTCGATTCCTTTCTCGTCGTAGATCGCGAAGATCTTCCGGCGGGCCTGTTCCTGGGTGAGGTCGAGCCCGGCGTCAATCATCGCGACTACGGCCGCGTCCACCGCGGCGTTCTTCCACTTCCGGAAGTCGACGAGAGTGTTGTCGACGTCGAAGACGACGGCTCTTATCACAGACCTGGACTCGAATCCCGATTCAAGCTTGAATGACCCGATTGCCGATCCACCGGAGTTGCCATTATTGCCTCTGGAGTTTCTGCCCTTCGGGTTTGATTCGTCATTCGGGTTTGGAACTTCGGAATCGGCGCAGCAGCTTCTCGTATGTCTCTGCCAGGTGTTCGCTGATCACCTTGGTCTCGGCCAGCAGCGGCATGAAGTTCACGTCGCCCAGCCAGCGCGGCACGATGTGGACGTGCACGTGCCCGGCGACACCGGCGCCCCCGACGCGACCGAGGTTCGCGCCGACGTTGAAGCCCTGCGGCTTGAGCTGGCGCCGCAAGATCCCCAGTGACTTCTGCACCAACCGGAACAACTCCGCGCCCTCCCCGGCGCTGAGCTTCTCGAAGGTCGCGAGGTGCCGGTTCGGGGCCACCATGACGTGGCCGTTGTTGTAGGGAAAGCGGTTCATCACAACGAAGGCGCGCCGGCTGCGGTGGAGAATCAGGTGCTTCGGGTCATCCGTCGTCTTGAGCAGGTTGCAGAACAGGCAGTGGCGTTTCCCGGTGGAGTCATGGCCGGCCGCGCAGTAGATGTACTCGGCCCGCCACGGCGCCCAGAGCGTCTTCACGGTTCGACCTGCTTCACTACCCGAACAGCCCCATCTGTGTTCCCGGCACCGCGTCGCGCGCCACCGGTGTCGGCGTGGCACCGGGCAGTACCTGGATGACCCCGAACACGCCGTCGTAGCCCGCCGTCGCCTGCACCTCGCCACGCCGCATCCGTTCGATGCCGAGGGCAACCCGGTCGTTCGCGTGCCTCTCGATCTCGGGTGCCGGCGCATTGAGCAGGATCTCGAACTCGCTGCCGAGCGCCGCCACCATGGACTCGTACAACTTGTGCACCTGTGCCGTGTCCCGGCCTACGCCCAGCGCCTCGCCGATTATCTCCTCGAGCGGGACGAGATGCTTGAAAGGTATCACGCCGGCAGGGGTCTCCTCGGGCTTCCTGTCCGCCAGCTGCTCGACCCGGTGGAGCACGCCGATGGTAAGCTGCCGGCCGCAGCCCGGGCAGAGGTTGTCGTTCACGAGCGACTGGGCCGGGGCAAAACTCACGTTGCAGGCGCGGTGTCCGTCGTAGTGGTACTTCCCTTCCTCGGGAAAGAACTCGACGGTGTAGAGAAAGCGCTTCCGGTCCTTCGTCTTCAGGACGTCGCGGATGGCGTCGTAGGTCAGGTCGCAGTCGAAGACATTGGACTCCCGGCCGAGCCGGCCCGGCGAGTGGGCGTCGGAGTTGGAGATGAGGGTGCGGTTGTCCAGCGCCGACAGCCGCCAGTTCATCGGCGGGTCGCTCGAAAGCCCGGTCTCGACCGCGAAGATCTCCGGCGACAGGTCTCCGAAGCACTCCTCGATGGAGTCGAACCCCGAGTTCGAGCCGTAGAGCGAAAACCACGGAGTCCAGATGTGCGCGGGGACGAGAAAAGCGCGCGGGTCGATCTCCAGCAGCTTCGCCAGCAGGTCATGGCTCGACAGGCCCAGCGTGGGGCGTCCGTCCGAGGCCAGCTTGCCGTAGCCGTCCAGCCAGGCCGTCAGCTTCTCGGCCGTTTCGAAGCCGGGCACGAAGACGATGTTGTGAATCCGCCGCAGCCTGCCGCCGGCGCTGTAGATGCCGTTCAGCTCGACGTTGAGTATGAAGTACGCATCGTCGTGGGTGAAGAGCCCGTTGCCGGTCGGCCGCAGGTGCTGCTTCAGGGATTGCAGGTATGCGGGATGGGTGAAGTCCCCGGTCGCGACCAGCTTGATGCCCTTGGTCCTGGCCGCAGTCGCGATGGCCGGGATGTCCATGTCGCGGCTCGTCGCGCGCGAAAACCGGGAATGGATGTGCAGGTCAGCGATGAATTGCATCTAGGCTGGCTATTCTAGGTCTGGCACCATTGGAGTCAAGCCGAAGGGGAGGAGACTAGCCGCAGAAGCACGAAAGAGAACACGATGCGCCGGCCAATTCCGAAACCAGAAACTCGAATGACGATTGAAGCCCGAAGTCGGAGATCGTCATTCCCGGTTCGGACTTGATTCGGGCTGCGAGTTTCGTGCTTCGTCATTCACGTCCTGTGCTGTGTCTGGGTGGTGAGAATCCCGCCCCTACCGGGCGACGACCATCATCCGCGTGGTCTGCGGGCCCGGCGCATTGAACGAACCGTGCTGGAAGAAGTGTATCTCCGTGAACCCGGCGTTCTTCAGGCAGCGCTCGACCTCCTGGGGATGGTAGCCGCGCTCCTGGTGAATCTCCACGGACTTCTCGCCCGTCTTTCCCGCCTCCGGTTCCTCCCAGAAGGTCAGGGTCAGCGTGGAGACGCGCGACTCCACGTCCCAATCATGCTGCCATATCGAGTAGATATCACCCACTTCGCGGGCGGTGGTCCTCGTTCCCCAGTGCTGGGCCAGGCCGAAGACGGTGTTCATGTCGAACACAAACAGCCCGCCGGCCATCACTGCCGCCCGCGTGCAGCGGAAGCAGCGCACGAGATCTTCTTCGGCCAGCAGGTAGTTCATGCTGTCGTAGAGGCAGATCGCCCCGGCGAGCGGCTCGGGCACGGTGAAGTCACGGATGTCGGCGTGGATGGTCGTCACGGGCAGGGCGGCGCGCTTCTCCTCCAGCGCCGCGAGCATCTCCGCCGAGCGGTCGACGCCCGTCATCCGATATCCGCGCCGGGCCAGCATCAGCGTCGGGATGCCCGTCCCGCAGGCGAGGTCGAGAAGCGTCTTGGGGTCGGAGCGAAAGTGGCCGAAGACGCGCACCACGTAGTCCACCCAGCCCTTGTAGTCCACGTACCTGACCATGAACTTGTCGTAGTGCCGGTTGAAGCGGCTGAACGGCTCGCGCATCATGTCTCAGCCAATATAGAACCTGCGACCTCGAAGTCAAGCGCAATGACCGGAGCCGACGTCCGAGACAACGAACGGGCCCGGCCGCTGCTTCGGTCAGGCCGAGCAGGCTGTCGCGGGTGGCCACGTGGCCATGCTCGGCGGCAGATTGCCGGGCGGCTGATGCGCAGGCCCGGTCCGGGGGCGAGTTTGTGCCCCGCTGTTGACAGCCTTCAGTTTCCTACTATTCTACACGCGCAATGGCAAAGAGAACCGCGCAGGCCCGGAAGCGGGCGAAGACCGGCCGGAAGGTCGGAGTCCTGCCACAAAGACGCAAGAGCACCAAGGCGAGGACGAAGGCAGAAGCTGGAAGCGAGAAGCGAAAAGCTAGAAGTGAAGACAGAGGAAGGACGAGGACTGGCAAGGATCTTCTGATCGTCGAGTCGCCGACCAAGGCGCGGACCATCGGCAGACTGCTGGCGGGCAAGATGCACGTCCTTTCCTCCAAGGGGCACATTGCCGACCTGCCCAAGTCCCGCCTCGGCGTGGACATCGAGCACGGGTTCAAGCCGGACTACATCCGCATCCGGGGCAAGGCTCCGGTAATCAACGAACTCAAGACGGCGGCCCGGACGGCAAAGTCGATCTTCATAGCAACCGACCCGGACCGGGAGGGCGAAGCCATCGCCTATTCGGTGGCGTTTGAGATAGGCGGGACGGACGGCGACGGGCGAGGGACCTCGGCGCCGATAAAGCGGGCGCTCATTTTCGAGATCACGCCGAAGGGTCTGAAGGAAGCGCTGGCCGCGCCGGGCGAAATCGACATAAAGAAGGTCGATTCGCACCGGGCCCGGCGCGTGCTCGACCGGCTGGTGGGCTACCAGGTGTCCCCGCTGCTGTGGCGGATCGTGCGCGGCGGGTTGTCGGCGGGCAGGGTGCAGACCGTGGCCCTGCGCATGCTCGTCGACCGCGAGCGCGAGATCCAGGCATTCAAGCCCGAGGAGTTCTGGACGATCAAGGCGCTGTTCGAAAAGGACAGGGATCAAGGGAGCGAGGGATTGAGGGATCGAGCCGGAGAAGGAACGACATTCGAGGCGCAGCTGGCCAAGATCAGGGGCGAGGACTGCAAGATCAGGAGCGCGTCCGAGATGGAGGCGGTGAAACAGGGCTGTGCCGCGGCCCGGTTCGCGGTCGCGGAGGTGAAGACGCGCGACCGCGCGCGCCGGCCCCTGCCGCCGTTCATCACCGCGACCATGCAGCAGGACGCGGTGCAGCGGCTGAGTTTCCCGGCCCGCAAGGCGATGTCGGTGGCGCAGCAGCTGTTCGAGGGCATCGACATGGAGCAGGAGACGGCCGGTCTCATCACCTACCCGCGCACCGACTCGTTCCGCGTCGCCGACACATTCGTGCGGGATTCGCGCCAGTTCGTGGCCGACAACTTCGGCCCCGAGTTCCTGCCCGAGAGACCGCGCCACTACCCCGACAAGAAGGGGGCGCAGGGCGCGCACGAGGCAATCCGGCCCACCCGCATCGAGCGCACGCCGGATTCGGTCAAGCGGTTCCTCACGCCCGAGCAGTTCCGCCTCTACGACCTGATCTACCGCCGGTTCCTGGCCAGCCAGATGGCCGACGCCGTCTATTCGCTGACCGAGGCGCAGATCATCGGGAAGCCGCAAGCCGCAAGCCTCCAGCCGCAAGCCGAGGGGCGGAATGCGGAACTCGGAGGCGGCGATTACCTGTTCAAGGCCGATGCCCTGAAGTGCAAGTTCAACGGCTTCGAGCGCGTGTACGGGGACGCGGAGAAAGAGAAGACCCTGCCCGCGCTGGCGCCGGCCGAAGCGCTGGAGATGAGGGAATTCCGGCCCGAACAGAAATTCACCCAGCCGCCTGCCCGCTACACCGAGGCGACGCTCATCAAGCGGCTGGAGACGAACTCCATCGGCCGCCCGTCCACTTACGCCACCATCGTTTCGACCCTCTTCGACCGGGAGTACGCGGAACGGCGCGAGGGCAGGCTGTTCCCGACCGAGCTGGGCACCGTGGTCTGCGACGTGCTCGTGCCGCGGTTTTCGGACATCTTCGAGCTCGGCTTCACCCGGGAAATGGAGAAGGAGCTCGATCTCGTGGAGGAGGGAACCGAGAAGTGGCAGGACGTCATCGCGCGGTTCTACAAGCCTTTCCGGCTCGACCTGGACAAAGTCTCCGAGGGCGCGGCCGACATCAAGCAGGACCTCAGCCGACAGCTGGAGGAGAAGTGCCCGCAGTGCGGCGCCAACCTCTCCGAACGCTGGGGCCGTTTCGGCAAGTTCATCGCCTGCTCGCGCCACCCCGAGTGCAAGTACATAAAGAAGGAGAAGCCGAAGCTGCTCGACGAGATATGCCCGCAGTGCGGCAAGCCCCTGGCCGAACGGTCGGGAAGGTTCGGACCGTTCAATGCCTGCTCCGGCTATCCCGAGTGCCGGCACATCAAGAAGGAAGAGCCCGGGCCGGAGATGAAGCCGGGCGAGCCCTGCCCGCAGTGCGGCAAGCCCCTGGCTGAAAAGCGGGGTCGCTTCGGCAGGTTCGTGGGCTGCACCGGCTACCCCGACTGCCGGTTCATGGTTCGGGGCAAGCGGCCGGAGCCGAAGGTCCTCGAGGAGAAGTGCCCGCAGTGCGGCAGGAACCTGGTCGAGCGCAAGGGCCGGTTCGGGCCCTTCATCGCCTGTCCCGGGTACCCGAAGTGCAAGTACATCAAGAAGGAGAAGAAGCACGTGACCGGGGATCAGGGGACTGGGGACAACACATGAACGCGGTGAAGAACGGGCCGTACTGGCAGCTCCGGCTGATGCCGGGGGAGGAGATCCAGGCCACGCTCGCCGGCTTCGTCCGGAGCCGCCGCATCAAGTCCGGCTTCCTGACCGGCATCGGCGCGGCCGAGAAGATCACGCTCGGCTGCTTCGACCCGAAGAGCAGGGCCTACCACAAGCGGCTTTTCAGGGGCGACCACGAGGTCGCGGCCCTGGTCGGCAATGTGGCGTGGGTCAAAACGGACCCGGTCTGCCACATCCACGCCGTCATCAGCACGCCCCGGATGGTGACCCATGCCGGCCACCTCTTCTCCGGTACGGTGACGGTAACGCTCGAGGTCGCGCTGGTCCCGGGAACCCGTCGCCTGGCCCGCAAACCGGACCCGCTTTCCGGCCTGAACCTGCTCTCCCTGCCGTAACGCCGGCGTCCCAGGGCTCCGGGGTTCAGGTTCCGAACGGCCGTTGCGTCCGCAATTCTGCATTCGGGCATCTGCATTCTGACTTCCGAACCATCCGGACTCTCCTTTGGCTTCCCCCGCCTGAATTGACTTCTACGGGATTATTGATACACTGCTGTGCTGGCAGTGCGGTTGTGTAAGTGGCAAGAACCGCCCGCTGCGGAGCCCGGAATCCTTAAGGAGGAACCAGATGGCGCTGATAGACGATGTAAAGAACATCATAGTCGAGCAGTTGCACGTGACGCCGGAGAAAGTCACCGATACGGCGCATTTCGTTGACGACCTGGGCGCGGATTCGCTCGACATCGTCGAGCTGGTCATGGCGTTCGAGGAGAAGTTCGGAGTGGAAATCCCGGACGAGGACTCCAAGCAGCTCGTGACCGTCGGCAAAGCCGCCGAGTACCTGCAGAGAAAACTGGAACTGGCCGAAAAACCCAAGTAACCGGGGACCCAACCCCAACCGCTGATGAGTACCCAGAGCGGTCGTCGCCGGGTCGTTGTCACCGGCATGGGCGTCGTCACGCCCGTCGGCAACGACGTCCCGGCATTCTGGCAGAGCCTGCTCGCGGGCAAGAGCGGCGCGGCCCCGCTCGCGTCGTTCGACACCACTGACCTCGAGGTGCTGATCGGGGCCGAGGTCAAGGGTTTCGACCCGACGCAGCGCCTGGACCCGAAGCTGGTGAAGCGGGCCGACCGTTTCACCCAGTTCGCCCTCTGGTCGACGGATGAGGCGGTCCGCGATGCGAAGATCGACTTCGCAAAAGAGGACCGGAGCCGGGTCGGCGTCGTCACCGGCAGCGGGATGGGCGGCATCCAGGTCTGGGAAAGCCAGCACGCCCAGTTCCTCCAGAAGGGCCCGAAGCGGGTGTCGCCGCTGCTGGTGCCGATGATGATCCCCGACATGGCTTGCGGCCAGATCGCGATTGCCTACGGCCTGCGCGGCCCGAACTACGACACGACGTCGGCCTGCGCATCGGCCGCCCACGCCACCGGCAGCGCCTTCCGCCACATCATGCACGGCGACGCCGACGTGATGGTCACCGGCGGCAGCGAGGCCGCAATCACCAGGTTCACGATCGCCGGCTTCTGCAACATGGGCGCGCTCTCGAAGCGGAACTCCGAACCGGAAAAGGCCTCCCGGCCCTACGACAAGGACCGCGACGGGTTCGTGATGGGCGAGGGCGCGGGCATCTTCGTCCTCGAAGAGCTGGAGCACGCCCGCCGGCGCGGGGCGCAGATCTACTGCGAACTGGCCGGGTACGGCGCGACCGCCGACGCCCACCACATCACCGCCCCGGACCCGGACGCTCTGGGCGCAATCGCCGTGATGCGCGAGGCGATCGCCGAGGCCGGCCTGCGGCCCGAGGAGATCGACTACATCAACGGGCACGGCACCTCGACGCCGCTCAACGACGCCTCCGAGGTCAAGGCGATTCTCGACGTGTTCGGCGCGCACGCCGCCGGACTGGCGGTCAACTCCACCAAGTCCATGATCGGGCACGGCCTGGGCGCGGCCGGGGCGATGGAGCTGGCGGCGATGGTCCTGCAGGTGAAGCACCAGCAGGTCCATCCCACCGTCAACCATGAGACCCCGGATGACGGCGTGCAGCTGGACTTTGTCAAGGGCGCGGCGCGCGACTGCCGGATCCGGGCCGCCCTGTCCAATTCGTTCGGGTTCGGCGGGCACAACGCCTGCCTGCTGGTGAAGGCCTGGTCGTGAACATCACCGTCTGCGTCAAGCAGGTCCCGTCCACCGAGACCAAGATCCGGGTCAACACCGCCACCGGCTTCGTCGACACCACCGAAATCGAATGGGTCGTCAATCCCTACGACGAATACGCCCTGGAGACGGCCCTGCGCCTCAAAGAGAAGGCCGGCTCCGGCACCGTAACGGCCATAGCGCTCGGCCCGGAGCGGGTGAAGACCGCCCTCCGGACGGCGCTGGCCATGGGCGCGGACAGCGCCCTGCAGCTCACCGCGCCGGAGTTTGAAGGCATCGACGCCCTGGCGGTCGGGCGCCTCCTGGCCGCGGCCGCGAAACGCCAGCCGTGCGACCTCGTCTTCTGCGGCAAGCAGGCGGTGGATGACGACCTGGCCGCCGTGCCGCCGGCGGTCGCGCATTTCCTCGGTATCCCGCACGTCTCGGTAGTGGCCGAAGTGGCCGCCGACCCGGTTGCCTGCACCGTCGTGGCCCGGCGCGAGATTGAAGGCGCGACCGAGGTGGTCAAGGCCCCGTTTCCCTGTCTCCTGACCATGCAGAAGGGCGCGTACGAGCCGCGCTACCCGACCCTGAAGGGAATGATGGCGGCCAAGAAGAAGGAAATCCCGGTGCTGGGCCCGGCCGAACTCGGAATCGACCCGTCCCTCCTGACCCGGCGTATCGAACCCATCGAAGACCGCCTGCCGCCCGGCCGCAAGCCGGGCCGCGTGCTCGAAGGCGTGCCCGAGGAAGTAGTGCCCGAGCTGGTGAGGTTGCTGCACGAAGAAGCGAAGGTCCTCTAACTGGAGTTAACCCCTAATGTTTGACAGGAAGCTCTCGCAGGAACGGCTGCTCGTGGGAATCGGCGGCAACATGGGCTCCGGCAAGTCGACCGTCGCCAGCGAACTGAAGCGCTACGGCGCGAAGATCATCGACGCCGACGAGATGGGCTGGTCGATACTCGCCAAAGGGACGGCCGAGTATCACCAGCTGGTCAAGACCTTCGGCCGCGGCATTCTGACCAAGACCGGGAACATCGACCGCCGCGCCCTGGGCAAGCTCGCCTTCGCCAGCAAGGCCAGCCTGGCCAAGCTGAACGCCATCGTCCACCCGGCCCTGCTCGACCGGGTGCGCAAGGAGATCGACCGCAACCGCAAGGGCCTGGTCGTGGTCGACGCGGCGCTGCTCTTCTTCTGGGGCCTGGACAAGGAAGTCGACGTCGCCATCCTGGTGACGGTCGCGGACCGCCTGAAGATCAAGCGGCTGGTCGACGCCGGCATGAAGGAAGAGGACATCGTCGCCCGTTTGAAGCGGCAGCCGCCGGACGCCAAGATCTGGCGCCGGGCCGACTTCGTGCTGGAGAACAAAGGCTCGTTCGCCGAACTCCGGCGCAAGTGCCGCGCGCTCTGGAATTTCTTCTACAGCGCGAAGTTCCAGGCGTTCAAAACGGCGCGCGGGCGCTAGCCGCGGGCAGAGGCCCGCCGGCCCGGCCATGAAACTCAGCCAGGTTCCCCTCAAAGAAATCGAGTGCGCCGGCCCGGTAATGCGGGCGAGCACGCCCTACATACTCGAGTACGACGAAGTCGCCTCGCTGGCCCGCGACCTCTTCGAAACCTACCGCGCCAAAATCAACCCGGACGCTTCCGGGCTGGGGCCGCGGCAGCGCGAGGCGAACGCCGAGAGCTACTCCCTGCTGGGTGGCGGGCGCGAGCTCGGGCACTTCCACGTCGTCTACGACCTCGACGAGACGCGGCTGGCCATCGAGCTGAACGAGGACGAGGCCGACAAGTTCTACCGGCTGATGCGGGACCAGCGCATCATCACGCCGGACCTCGGGCTCATCCGCCGGGTGATGTCGGGCAACATGGCCGAAACCGTCGCCGCCGCGCTCTGGCAGATCGGGGCCATCAAGGTCACGCTCGGCGACCTGCGGCCGCTCTACAAAGTAGACGAGGGGCGGAACTCCAGCCCCATCTACATCGACGTCAAGGGGCTGGCCAGCTACCCGGCGGTGAACGACTTCGTGCTCTCGTCGGCCGCCCTGCTGGTCCGCAACCTGGAATTCGACGTCGTCTGCGGCATCGAGTCGGGGTCGATCGCCATCGCCGCGGTCGTGGCCCAGAAACTGGCGAAGCCGATGTTCTACGCCCGCCGCGCCCGGCGCTACCCCGAGGCCAGCCCGTTCGAAGGCATCAAGAGCCACGAACTCTTCCGCAAGCGGGTGCTGCTGGTGGACGACACGCTGGTCCACGGCTGGACCAAGACCCGCGTCATCCGGGAAATCCGGGAGTGGGGCGGCCGGGTCGAGGCCTGCTTCGTCATCTTCGACCGGCAGCAGCAGGGCAGCTCCGACCTGGAACAGGCCGGGGTGAAACTCGACTCGCTCACCAACCGCGACGCCGCCCTGTCCGCGAAGATACCGCGCGAAATCAGTTTCCTCACCGACGAGGAGTACGCCGAGGTGACGCGCTACTTCGCGGACCCGCGCGCCTGGCACGCGGCGCGCGGCCTCTCCTTCCACGAACCCTCGCCGCTGGACTGACCCCGCCCGCCGCCCGCCTTGACAGCGCGCCGCCGCCAGCCCATTATGTAATAGAGGAAACCTCGCCGGTCATGACGCAAGAGACCAAACTGTCTACGTGCGGAGGGAACCATGTTCTGGAATTACAACTGTCCTGAATGCGGCAAGCCGACGTCGGTCGACTGGGCGCGGCGCGAAGCCGAAGCGCTCTGCCGCCGCTGCGCCAAGACCCACTACCCGCCGACGCCGCACGAAGACCACTACGCCTATGTGAACGAGCTGAAGTGGCCGCCGGAACTCGAGGAAGCGGTGCTGACGATCCGCGGCGCGGTCTGCGCGGTGCCGGGCTGCTACGGAGAGCACACGACCCTGGTGTTCCGCAAGCCGGTTACGGATGGCGGCCAGACCTCGGTCGACAACCTGATGCCGGTGTGCGCGCGGCACGCCGTCTCCAAGGGCAACCGGGCCTGGGACGAGTGGATCGTCGAGGCACGCGCGGAACTGGCTGCCCAGAAAAATGCAACTCCCACGTTTGAGGTCACGATAACCAAGCATGACCCGAAGCCGGAAAAGGCGGTTGTCGAGGCGGTCGCACCGGCCGGGGCGATGCTGCCCCTGGCTGCCATGCGGATGCCGCGTCCGCCCAGGACGGCGGGTCCCGGCGTGCCCCTGACCGAGATCAAGCTGGCCGTGCCTTTCCTGCGCGGGGCGACCGGCAAGATAGCGTTCAGCTACGACTGGGAGATGAAGAAGAGCGGCAAGTGCCAGGTTTTCCTCCTGGCCTGGCCGTGCGGCGACGACCCGGACATCACGCTCGTGGGCAGCCCCAAGTTTCCCGGGTTCCAGATGAGCAAGGACCACCTGGGCGTCAAGGACGAGAAGGGCACGAACGAGATGGAACTGGGGCTCCCGGCCACGCCGGGCGGACGCTGGACCGCGGCCGTCGCGGTCCTCGACTCCGGCTGCGATTTCCAGTTCACCGAGTGCGCGCTGGCGGCGACGAGATAGCGCGGGAGGATCCTAGGATTCGAGTGATCGGACCGGACCGGTCCGGGCACTGGAATCCTCGATTCCTTGACCCCTTGACCCCTGGCCCGCGAACACTGCCCGGACCGCGGCGCTGATGGCGTCGGCCGGCACTTCGCTCTGCCCGCCGCTCGCCAGGTCTTTCAGCGAGTAAACACCTTTGGCCAACTCGTCCGGCCCGATGACGATGCAGCAGGCGGCCGCGGCCGCATCGGCCGACTTGAACTGTCCCTTGACCTTGCGGGCGTCGTAGTCGACCTGGGCGGCGATACCGTCCGCCCGCAGCCGGTCGGCGAGCTTCTCGGCCGCCCCGATCTCCGCCTCGGTCAGCCAGACGACGAAAACCAGGTCGCGCCGCGCCGGCTCGGGCCGGGCCGGGGCGACGAGCAGGGTCCGCTCCAGGCCGATGGCCACGCCCACGCCGGGCGTCGGCGGCCCGCCGAACTCCTCGACCAGGTAATCGTAGCGCCCGCCCCCGCCCAGGCTGTCCTGCGCGCCGAGCGACGCCGAAATGTACTCGAACACGGTGCGGCTGTAGTAATCGAGCCCGCGCACCAGCCGGTCGTTCACCTCGCAGCGCAGGCCGCGCCGGTCGAGGTCGGCCAGCACCTGGTCGAAGTGCGTCCTGCAGGCGGGACAGAGGTACTGGCGCGGCGTCGGCGCATCCTTGACCGCCTGCCGGCAGGTCTCGACCTTGCAGTCGAAGACGCGCAGCGGATTGCGGTCGATGCGCAGCTTGCAGTCGGCGCAGAGCCGGTCCTGGCGCTCGAGCAGGTAGCTGCGGAGCGCGTCGCGGTGGCCCGGCCGGCATGCGCGGCAGCCGATGCTGTTCACCTGCGTCGTGCAGTCGCCGATGCCCAGGCCGGCGAAAAAGTTGATGCCGAAAGCGATGATCTCGGCGTCGGTCAGCGGGCTGGCCTCGCCCAGCGCCTCGATGCCGACCTGGCCGAACTCGCGGAACCGGCCCTTCTGCGGCCGGCCGTAGCGGAAGCAGGGGCCGACGTAGTAGAGCCGGCAGGGCATGCGCAGCCGGTTCTCCAGCACCGCCCGCACCACGCCGGGCGTGCCCTCGGCCCGCAAAGTCAGGTCGCGGCCGCCCCGGTCCGGGAACGTGTAATTCTCCTTGGTGACGATGTCGGAAGTCGCGCCCGACGACTTCTCGAACACGGCGGCGTGCTCGAACGTCGGCGTGATGATCTCGCGGTAGCCGTGGGCCGCGGCCAGCCGCCGGAACGCCTCCTCGACCCGGCGCCGGCGCTCAGAATCCGGCGGCACGAAATCCTGCGTGCCCTTGGGGCGGGACTGCTTCAGATCAGACATGATTCAGGACCAAGTTCGAATGACGAAGCTCGAATTCCGAATGAAGCTCGAATGCAGGGAAGACACGAATTGGAGCACCCGGATTTCGGACTTCGAGTTCTGTCGGCGTTGAATCGTCATTCGAGTTTCGTGCTTCGGACTTCACTCTCACCTTGAGAGCCGGGTAGAGAGCTCGAAAGCGGCCAGGCCGAGGAAGATGCCGGTGAAGTTGGCCAGCATGTCAATCAGGTCGAACTGCCGCCCCGGTATCTTCTTCTGGAGGAGTTCCAGGCTGACGGCCACCGGCGAGGTGACCAGGAGCGAAATCCAGGGCGCCGCCGCCTGCGCCGCCACGCCCATCACGGTGAAAAGCGCCGTGTGCACGACCTTGTCCCCGCCGCCCTGCAGCAACCGCTGCATCCGTCCCGGGTGAAAATCGTAGGTCATGGTGAAACAGGTGAGGGCGATCCAGACCGCGAGGAAAACCCAGGCCCGGACCCTGCGACTCCTGCCCACCGCCCGCTACCTGGCCTCGCCGCGGATGATTTCCTTGACCCGCATCAACCGCGTCTGGTCGCCCCGCTCGGCCTCGGCCAGCTTCAGGTTAATGAACTTCACCGTCTCCTCGATGTTGGGAATCAGGACGTACTCGAGCGCGTTGACGCGGCGGCGGGTCCGCTCCATCTCGTCGGCCAGCAGCTCCAGGCTCTTCTCCTTCTCGGCCAGGATGAGCAGGGGGCCGAGCAGCGCGTCGAGGTCCTCGAGGGCGAAGTCCAGCTCGCCGGAAGTGGCGGCGAAACCGTAGCAGCGGGTCCGGCCGGAAATCTCCTTGTGGAACACCGGCACCTTCACGTTCATGATGTTCTTGGTCGTCACCGTCACCGCCACCTGCTTCGACGGCAGCATCACCGCCGTATCCAGCGCCTCGGTGCCGTAGGACGCGCGGGCGACGGCGAAACGGCCGAGGATGCGCGCCATCCCGCTCTCGACCTTCTGCCGCTGGGAGCGGATTTCCTCCACCAGGGCGAGGATGACCCGCATCAGCTCTTCCTGCTTGTCCTTCAGGAGCTTGTGGCCGCGCCGCGCCACCGCCAGCCGTTTTCTCAGGCGGAGGAGCTGCATCCGGGTAGCGCCGACAGCGAGCCTCATGGAGGCGTGATTCTATTCCCCGCGCTTGGAGAAGTCAAGGAAGGCCCGGCCGGCAGACAGTCCCCGCCCTCGCCCCGGAAAGCGAAGCGGCCGCGGGGAACAGCGAGTCCGTTTCCCGCCCTCGCCGCGGCCTGGTCGGCGGGATGCTCAAATTGGTGCCGGCGCACGGCTCACAGAACGCACGCCGGACCTCGCATCGTAGCCGCCATCGTAGCGCCCATCGTTTCTCACACCGGTCCTCAACCCGGACCTCAACCTTGACCTCGACCTCTATCCCAACCTCGGCCTCAACCTGTTCCTCCGGCCTGGTTCCAACCTCTACCTCAACCCTAACCTTTTCTCCTTCCTCAACCCTGACCTCAGCCTGAACCTGACATCAGTCACCTCATTCAAGCCCACGAAAACCCTCGGGTTGGAACTTCCATCGCGTCCTCGCCCGGGTCGCGGACTGCTACCCCCCGGGTAATCTGGGGGCAGACCACCCCACGGGAAAATCGACCTGTTTTTCACAGGTAGGGGGGAGCAAAGACTATAAGTAGATGAGGGCGGAAGCAGGAAAAAGGGATCGAGGGATCAAGGGATCCAGCGGTCAAGTGATCGTCGGGCATTCGGGTTTTCGCCCAACTCGGACTTCAATCGTCATTCGGGCTTCGGGTTTCGGCATTCCGAAGCGAACGAGCCCCGGAGAGGCGAGAGGTCACAAGCACCAAGACGCCGGCACGCCCGGCGAAAGGAGAAGAGGTTGTATGGAAAGCCTGTTCAAGCCGATGAAACTGAGCCCGGATACGAACCGGGTTCTGGAAGAGATCCGCAAGGGAGCCGAAAACGCGCTCTACTGCGCCGAACCGGCGGCGGCCGACAAGCTGTTCCACGAGCACGTCATGTCGCTGGTCGAGGGAGCCGGCCTCCCGAACACGCAGGTCATCCACTACCGCTGGTTCCTGCGCGAAGTCGCGAGGCTCTGGCGCACGCGGCAGGGAAGGGACCTGGCGTTCCACATCGAACTGAGCCTGCGCAAGTGGCGGAACCTGGGACTCGATGCCCGCATAGTCCAGTTCCTCGTCTGCGAGGCGCACAGCCGCCTCAAAGGCAAGTCCGAAGGACGAAGTGCGAATGACGAATGCCGGTCGGAGTCTGCCGACGGCCGGTCCGGGGCGGGAGACGATGTACGATGAACGAAAAACTAAGAACGACGCGCCGCAGTGGCGCGGTTGTCGACCGGGCGCACCGGCGCTATGCCAGCTCGGTCCTGCAGGGCAAGACGCCCTGCAGGGCCGACGGCGACACGGTCACACAATCCTCGAACTACGGCGAGGCGTCCGAACGGATGGAGCTGCGGGCCGACCAGGTGCGTGAAGTCCTGATGAGCCACGGCGTCCCCCTGATTCAGTTCGTCCCCTACCGCAACTTCGGCCTGCACGTGGACAAGCTCGTCCGCAACCACTCCGGCGCCACCCTCCGCAGCCTCCTCCTGGCGGCGACAGAATACTGGCAAGCATATGGTCTGCGACGCGACGTCCTCTTCGACATCTGCCTGAAAGTCTTTGGGCTGGATTCGGAGCAGTTCTGACTTTTGGCGTTTGCCTGTTGGCCTTTGACTTGTCTGGCCCGAACTTCTGACATCTCGCCTCTAGCTTCTGACTTCTGACTTGGCCTCAGCGGCCCCTGTCCGACAGAGCGTCTGTCCTGGCAATACGCCTCCTCCTCGCCGCCATCGAATACTGGTCCGCCTACGGCTTGCGCAAAGAAGTCCTCTCGGCCATCTGCGAGCAGGTGTTCGGACTAGAACTTGTGCCCTGAGGCTCGGCGATGCTTGCGCTTGCGCTTGTGCTGGCAAGCTACGCCAGCGAGTACTTGCCCGACTTCTTCGTGCCGATGCGCTTCACCAACCCGGCCGCCAGCAGCGGCCGCAGCAGGTCCATCGCGCCCTGCCGGGAGACGCCCAGCCCTTCCCAGATTCGGCGCGGCGCCAGCGGGCCTTCGTCGCGCAGCATGCGCAGCAGTTGCTCCTGCCGCGGCCGGAGTAGAACAGGCTCGGGACCAGTCTCGGCAGCTATCGCCTGAATCCGGTCCCGGACACTGCCGAGCGCCGCGAGCAGGCCCTCGGCCGTGTACTCAAGCCAGCCGGTCAAGTCACCACCCTGCTTGCGCACGTCCGCCAACTGCCGGTAGTACCGCGGCCGGTCATGCCAGTAGTACTCGTCAACCGCGAAGACGTGGTGCGTGTCGAAGTCCCGCCGGTAGAGTTCCCACAAGGCCAGCAGCCGTCCGACCCGGCCGTTGCCGTCGCCGAACGGATGAATCTCCTCAAAGCGGTAGTGCACCACCGCCGAGGATATGACCGGTGATAGCTCCCGCGCCCGGCCGTTCCACCAATCCAGCAACGCGGCCATGAGTTCCTCGACCCGCTCCGGCGGAGGCGGCACGTGCCCGCCGACCCAGACCTGAATGCGGCGGAACTCGCCCGATTGACCCTGGTCCATCACCCCGCGTGCCGCAATCGCATGCAGACGCAGCACGTCGCGGCGCGTGACCGTCCGTTTCTTCGCGTGCGTCTCGATGAAACGCAGCCCGGCGAAGTAGTTCAGCACCTCCTGCCGGGACCGGTTCGCAATCGCCGGGACCTCGCGGCCCTCGGCGAGCGCCCTGACTTGGGCCTGGGTTAGCGGATTGCCCTCGATGGCCGTAGAACTATGCGTATTGCGGACCCGCGCCTCCTGCTGCAGCCGGGGAATCCATGCCACCTGC
>Ga0233422_10000277_pt1 | contig 26801 bp, 40 predicted proteins | sample Watercolumn_Mata_2_FD_182724 | JGI IMG/M metagenome (GOLD analysis project Ga0233422, IMG submission 182724) | Freshwater microbial communities from Lake Matano, South Sulawesi, Indonesia - Watercolumn_Matano_2014_110_MG | ecosystem: Environmental > Aquatic > Freshwater > Lake | place...
AGCGGTATAATAAGCCTTTCTAGCAATTAATCCAATAGATTTAAGGACTTCCACGGATAGACCACTGCAATCAAACCCTGAAAAATCATCTCCCCCCCAAATATAGGGCGTTCCTTCAAAATGCTTCAAATATTCAATAAAACTACGTTTTAACAATTCAATATCAGATGGTACCATACATTTACTCCCCCCCATGCCCATTGAGTTTAAGGAATTTAAACATCAATTTTCTAAGCTCTCCAACCTCATCTTTAATATCATCCAGCCGAGGAATCACAGCGTCACGCCTGACATAGATATCATCAACTCGTTCTACCATCTTTTCTACTCTGTCTTCAATATCCTCCAAATCTGATCTAATCAAGCCAATAGAATCATTAACTTGATTCCTATTTTGTTTCCGTTTTTCATTTTGAGATTCAATAAGCATTTCCATTGACTTTTGACATTCTTTTCTCTGAAGATCACATCTTTTTGGCCTAATTATGTATTGGCCAAATATAAAGGCCAATAAAGCTGCTACAAAAATACCCATAATTTCTATAAAAATATTACTCGTTATTATTGAAGTAATCACATTAACCCATCACCTTCTCGTGTTCATCATCTCTAGCCCACGTTACGTGACTGCCTCTATACCCTAATCTATCGTACCTCCATGCCTCAACAGATTTCATAGGTTCCCCTACTAATGCTTTCCTATGGTGCCACGCATCAATGTTGCATAAACTCGGATTTCTCCTTATTAACACGCCATTTGTGGGAATTACACCTTCAAAAACTTTTTCCCATCGTTGATGTTTATCGCCTATTTGAATTTCTCGATATGTACTCGAACTCCACTCTTTATGCGCTTCTGTACTGAAAGCTAATAAAAGCTGATTAGGCTTTGCTTCGGCCCCATGATCAAACCCAATCAAAGATCCACCATACATTCTGTATTTTCTTGGGTTCATTGCTAAATCAACTCGCACACGATCATCAAGTCTAAACCTTTGGTCCAGAGCTACCGTTAAGCCAAAAGAACTTGTAGTATCGTGATTTCCAGGGATATAAAGCAATTCAATATCATTACATATTTCTAGTGCTCTTTCAACCATATATGATAGGCACCTTAAAGCCGACATATAAACCTTACCATATCTAGTGTCAGTGTCGAGAAAATGTTCACCAAAGGCCGTTGTATGTCTCACGCTGTCAAAATGCATGAAATCATTTCCAATTGGCATGACAATTTTATCTACAGGGTACATATTTAATTCATTTATCATATCATCTACTGAATTAAAAATCCTTTTGCATGCCATATTCACATCCCAATCGGACCCAACTTCTTCATTCCAACCATAAGATCCAATATGAGCATCCCACATTCCCCATACAACCATGAATCCATTTTTCCGGTTCTTTTTCCCTATATCTTTTAATGAGGGCTTAGGTAAGGGAGTTACTTTCTCCCTCATAAAAGACACAATAGCATCCTCAAGTTGTTCTGTTATAAGTCTTTTAAATACCGCCTTACTTTGAATCAGTTTAACCTTTTGATGACCACCCTCACCATATTTACCAAGTTTGTAGAATCCTTCCCATACATTAGGCTTGTAATATTGGCAGACCCAAACTCTTTTATCAAGTTTACAGGTCTCCATAATTTCTTCGACAGTAGCCGGTCTGTCATATTTGAACACTTCAACCGACCCATCAATGTCAGTTTTGTCAATAAACTTATCCATTGGCATAGCCGGAGGCGGTTCTCCTTTTATACCGCCATATGGTTGATATTTTTTCAAATATCGAGCGACACTTGTTTTTCCAATCCCAAGCTGTCTGCCGATATCCCTAACTGACATCCCAGATCTTCTAAGATCTACAATCTGTACAATAATCTCATCTGGTAAGGTCGCCATTATACGTCTCCTTTCATACAATTAAATTCCTGTTTCATACGATTAAATTTCTACTTCATACCAAAATAATCTAAATGCAAGAGGGGCGGCTGTTCCTGCTTTATTTACAATTACAACCATATACTTCGAATGTGTCAATGGAGACAGTAAAAATTCTTTTCTTGTACCCAAACTAGACCCGACAGAACCTATTACGCCAGTTCCACCGGGTATAAATGATTCAACCAATTGGGTACCCTGGACTCCACCAGATGGTGTATGTTTCATCGTCATATGAGGTAAATTACTTGATCCACGATTTAAATTAAAAGCACTTACACTAGTGCCACTTGTATGAGTGCAATCTTCATATATATACACAAACGCATCCCCGCCAGAAAAACATTCAATTTCAAGATGATATTCATAAGACGTGGAATCAAGCTGAATCATTATGCTTGAAGTTGAATCATTGGCAACACTACTAAACAATTTACCAGAAGCAAAAGCCGACGCATCATGAACCATACTATGAAACGTATCAATTACATATTGCCCCTTTACTTTATCATCGACACCGACGATATTGCTACCATAAAGATCGGTTATACACTGCTTACTGCTTCTTCGATCTCCCATTTTAAAACACCTCCATAAATATAGTCAGTTATAAATACACTGCATTTAAATATCAATTCTTGTTTTCAAGATTGCCCTGTTCAATCATTTGTTCAATGTTTTTTTTGATATTTTATTACAGCATCCAACCTAATATTTGTAGCCTCTTATATTTTATCGTCCAATCGTTTACAGACGTTGCCCTAAGTATTACATTTTCAGATTCAACAACTGCCTCAATAGTTAAATCAGATGAATCACCAACTCCATGTTCGGGGGATTCGTCTGTAGAAAGAGTTACCAATTCTGCGTTAGTGCCATCGGAATTCCAAGTAGTATTTAAATATCCAGAACGTCTTACTGAACCACGAGATGCCTCATAAAACCAAAAAGCCGATCCACCGGTCCCAATCGATATTGAATCAATATCAAGTGAAGTGCTATCAGAAAACATAGCAGTATACAAAGGCCAAATTCCACCTGTAGCATTATCCTGTATCATTAGTAAAGCCCCAAAATAAACGCCAGTAGATCTTCGTTTGTTACACTTTCAGAAGATGAACCACCGCCAGAACTTGCAGATATCACTTTATAATTCACACTCTTACCAGCAGGGAAATATGTGTTGTGGATAATCAAAATCACCCACACACCTTCAAGATCTGGAGTAAAAGTAAATTTATAAACTCCCGTTGTTGATATTTCAGATATAGTATAATCAAGTGCGGTTGCATCACCACCACATCCAACCACTCGATTACAATTATTCGGATCAAATATTGAAACATCAAAACTTGTCGAGTCAATACCTGATACTAATTGATTAGTATTTATATCGACAACTGGAAAATGGTCAGTAATTAATTCATCCACGATCCAACCTGATTCACCGCCCCCACCACTACACTCAAGATCATCTAAAGCCGTTTGTATTTCGGTCATCGATACATCATTCAAATCGTCAAACGAAGTTTTATCACCGGAAAGCGTTCGTTGATCATAATTCCAAATTTCAGAAACCGATGCTCCACCACCACCTCCACCACCAGTTTCGCTGTTAATCAGTCCGTCTACATTTACAGAAGCCCCAGTAGAATCATCTTGAATCGTACCAACACCAGTTATTACAAATTCTCCACCAGTCACGGTTTCATCTAATATAATTTTTCCACTCACTAAATTGATATATATGAAATTATCGCTACTGTTCTTTTTTACTGTCATTGTTCCAGTAAAGTTTCTAAAAACTAAATTAGTTACACCATAATTCATATCTATTGTAAATTCTTCACTCGTTGTACTATCGGTTGCTGCCCAACAATTTATTGCAGTGATAGTTCCTGAATAATTAGAAGGGATTTCTATCTCTCCGCTAATTAAACAATTTTCAACGATCAATGGAGTGTAACAAGGCGGTGAGGGAACTTCTGTAGCCCCAAAATTGCTTATATGACAGTTATGTATATAAGTCACCCCACCAAGCGTCCCAGAAACCTTAGAATTATGTAAAGAAGCAGAAGCAATTGTATTAGGATTCTCAAAAACAAATTCAGTATCCTCTTTTCCATTTCCAAGCAATCTATACCCATTTACATAATCTGTAATCCCAAAGGAATAATTAGAAAGAAAAAATAAATCACTAAATCCGCGAGTTTCAGCAATCAATAGAGCATCACTGAGATTATTAACTGGTCTTTGTAAAGTACCAACCGGAAATACAGTTCCGCTATATTCGCTTTCAGTATCAATTGTCACCCTATCGTTAAAAGAAGAATATTCAATCGTCGGGCTAGAAATCAATCCAGCACTGTTGTTGGAACGAATAGATACTTGATTGACATTTGCGTTATCACCCACATTAGAATTTGCACCAACCAAATTAACAGCATACTGACCGTCTTCAAATGTGACGGTATATCCATTTATTAGTTCTATAACTCTAGCAAACGTAAGAGTACCGAGCGTCACTTCGGTATTATGACGATGAGTATCTAAAAACGACATTCCGTCTTCGCTATCTTCAATATCTTTAAGTTCAAGCCTAAACCAATTCAAATCAAGTTCCCTAATCTCTGTAGGAGTTGATTGAATCAAAGTCATATCGGCTCTGGGAACAGAAATTATTTTTGTAAGCCAATCAATAGTAATAGCCATCTCTCACCAATCGCCACAATATACTCTTATTGTTTAATCTTCTATTAACAAAACTGTCGTTGAAAAACCGTCTTCTGTGATAGTACCAACAATATCTCCTGTACGATAAAATGGGTCAGCACTAGCTTTTCTAACTCTGCCAACAATGTTTTGATCACTTGTATATGCAACATTAAATGTTAATATTCCATTACTATCAGTAACATCATTAACCAAATTAACACCACCTGGATCAGTTTCGAGAAATACTCTCGCATTTGCTATTGGCAACTTTGTAACAGCATCGAGAACTGTTACTTCTACTGATACTAAATCAAGTGGGTATAAATTATCTTCTTGAGCAGCCAACGTAGTTGTCGTATATATTCCAATAAAGGTAATAGCTGTAGTATTTGCAATCAAAGTAGTTACTCTTATTTTCATTTTAAAACCAATAGCAGGATCTACTGATTCGGCACTTAAATTTGCACCAATCAACGTTTTCCAACTACCACCGTACCCACTTCCAGTGTCAATCTGGTATTCGACGTTATAATTTCCAGACGTACCACCAGACATTACAAAAGCAGTATCTATAAATCCAGTATGACCAAGACGAAAACAACTATCTTCCCAAATAGCTTGATCACCAACTACAGCCATCAGTACACCGCCAGAAGAATTAAATCTAGCTGAACCAGATACTATAGTAAAATACTGGTCTGTTTCTTCTGTTGGTTCATTCATAGCCAATTGAAATAAACCACGACCATCCCCCATGAATAGATCTTTAAATGAATTTCCATATACAGAGGACGAACCAGAAGCAGCCAAAGTCCCTGCCAAACAACCCTTGACTATAGAGTTAAGACTAGCATCAGTTACGATACTAATACCCTTTGAATATTCTGCATAATAACCACAATATAGTGACTCATAGACAGTATTTTTATCGGAATTGATCGGCGATATTAATCCCCTTCTCACATCAGTAACATAACATCTTTGTATTTTAATTGTATCGTTATTACCACCGCTGTTATATATATATCCACCACCATACAAATTAACACGCCAATTACCAAAGCTTAATCTATTATCAAAAGTTCCAGCATTTCTAATCCTCATATTGCTTGAAGAATCAATATAGCACAATCCAGAGTACGGATGAACGTTCGGTATTGTGCCATTAAACCCAAACGTAATTCCATCAACCAAAATATTATCACTTAATGTACCTATATTAACAGAATAATATGCGGTTGTTGCATTGGTGTAACCAATATATCTATCCACAGTATCTATATTATTAACAGTAATATTTTCACTAGTGTTAATATTAAAATCGCTATTAAATACCCTGCAATTGTTATATTCCAAACCAAAACAATAATTAATTTGAATACCTTTACCGGTTGATCTAGCAAACTGTATAATTCCACCTGTTACAGAATTAAAAATTAAATCTTTGCAATAGCTTACGCTAATAGCATGATCACTACTTCCTGGAGTATTGCCACGATGGGCTTTAATATTTGATAATGTACCACCAGCAAAATTAGAAAGCAAATATAGAGTTATAATACTGAGTGCGCCATACATTGAAAGATGAGTATCGTTCAAATCCAAAGCAGTAGCGCATTCCGATATAATTATTTGATCATATGTGGAAGAATGATATGAGCGCACAGAATATGGTTGGGAAAGATTTGCGTACCACGTAGAATATGCATATTCAATATCAATTGCTCCTGCTGTTGTTGTAGCCCATTCCGGTCTACTGGCAATTGTAGCATTAACCATATTAGATGCACGAGTACCAGTAGCACATTCTATCAAAAAAACATTCGGTATTTTTACCCTGCATCCTGATGCTGGGATATTACCAATTGTCTGTTTTATGGTAACGTTTCCAGAGTCAGCAGAAGCACCATTGTTAGCTACGATTCTAAATGTACTGGAAGTAGGAACTTCAATTATTGTGTAAATTCCGTCCACACCAGCACCACTTGTAAAATCTAAATATACTCTATTTCCTATAGCCAATCCATGTGATGCATACGTAATTTCATAACGAGAATATACTGAAACATTTCCTGAAGTAGCTGACGAATGCGGTGCTTCTATTAAATAAGTACCAGTCCCAGTAACACCGTAAATAGAATATGAACCGTCAACACCAGCACCGCTTGTGAAATCACAATAAACACTATCACCAACACCCAAAGAATGAGAAGTAAATGTAATAGTAAACCCTGGTCTTGCCGTAACTGATCCTGATGAACCACTACCAGCCAATGGTACAGTAAAAAAATAGGCACTGGTAACTGTTATGGTATAAGTACCATCATATGCAGTAGCCCCACCACTAGTAAAATCCAAATAAACCTGCTGACCTGTTTTCAATAAATGACCAGAAGAATAATAAACAGTTACAACATTTCCAGACCACGAATAGGTACATGAGTATGATGTACTTGCATAGGTTGAAGATTGAGCAGCAACATTTGCATATGTTGCAGATAAATCAGATGCTTCTCCTATTTGTATTTGGCCTGAACCAATGTCTTTAACGAAATTCTGTCTCCTATCTGTAGCACCATAAGGGGCTCCCAAATGTGCTCTTGCCCAACCATTGGTAGACCCATTCAATGCGGGCCAATATTCATATTCATTTGAACTTGAATCAGTTTCTATCCATACACCAGGGCAATAAGTTGAAGCACCACCACCATTGGTCGGTATTTGAATGACTTGACCAACCGCACCAGTTGTATCACTAAGAAAAAACCAATCACCACGAATTGTATGAGTACCAAATCTAGGAACAGTAATGGTTGACGCACTATCTGCCACAACTTCTATCCACCCAGTTACATCTGCCCCTGTAGCAGAGGCAGTTATTCCAGTAAGTGCGCCAGCAACAAACGCGCCAGTAACTTCTCTAAATTTAATAAATCCTGTTGCTGGCATTGACGCACCAACCGCAGTAGGGGCAGCAGTAAGTGACGAATAAACACCAAGCAAATAACTCGAACTAACTCCAGCTTGTGTTATCGATGTACCGATTGCAGGAACAGTACTACTACCAGAATCAAAAGCCAACCAACGAACATCTCTACCGTCATAAATAATCTCACCATCGGTAATGGTCTGATTACCAAATGAGCCCACCATTGATGCAGGTGAATTAGCATGCCACCGAGTATCAGTTCTGACAGTTAAAACACCACCTTCTTCTATTGTCCACGTTTCACCACCATATCGAAATCCATTTCCTGCTTTAAACCAATCAATGTAGGTAAGCCCTATAACTGTGGTCCCTCTCTGTGTCATTGTAGTTGTTCCAGTAGTACCAGCCGTACTATCGCTACAATCTACAGCAGATGCTTGCAACACATTATTAAGATATACATCCACAACTCCAGCCACTTGTTGTGTCCAACTAAATGTCCATTCTTGCCAAGTATCTATCTGTACCAGATTTGTACCGACCTCATTCCAAGAAGCCCCATCATAAATATACAAACCGTCAGACGCCCACCGAATTGAACATCTATAGCTAGTTGCTTGTAATACTAATTCGAAATAATCTACAGCAGCCAAAGTTCCAAGAGTATCATGATACAATTTTATTGAAACTACGTTCGGATTAGTTTGAAACGATCCAATGACCAATGTACGAGAGGCTGAGTTGCCCCCACCAGCAGATACCACATCCATCTTAAAACAACTCTTATTATCAAAAATAATTTGAGAACTTACACCAGTGCCAGTATCACCGTCTGTTGTCCAATCAGAAATATCAACACAGTTCTCATCCTTGATGGTACCACCTGAGAAAGTAATTTCATCAAGATATTTACTTTCAGACAGTATAGACATATTGTTCTCTCTTTATGCGTCGCTTGTTCTAACCGCTGTAGCAGAACCGCCAGCCGATCCTAATGTGCCAGTCGTCTCAAAAGTTTTAATTGGAGTAGCGCCTCCATCTCTAACCCTAATAAACAAACTCCTATCAGAGGTATATACCGATGTAAATGAAACCGAAGTAGAAGATGCAAGAACATCAATGTAGCTTATAAATACATTGGCACCATTATTTGCATTATCACCAGAAAAATCATGACTTACTATTGTAAAAGTAGAACTACTCCATGCCGTATACGCATGCTTTGTATATTTCCCTGAATTCCGCAATATGCGAATTGTTCCAGTTGAAGGAGTATCTGATGGAATAGAACCATTGACTACAACAGATGTAACAGCCGCGCCAGTCAAAGCACCATTTAGGGTCATTTGGTTATAATCAATATCTCCACCATCATTTGGGGCTACAAGCACATAATCCTCACCACTTACAATTCCACCAACTGTAAATGTAACATAATTTGGCGCCTGCCGAAGCGTGTTTGTAAGATCAAAAACTTTATCAATAGCCGAAAGATCAACAGCTTCAATACCAAAACCATATGCACCAATAATAGCAGACCCAGTAGATACTCCGCAGAACGGGAAAGATAAAGTCCGTTCAGTCGCGCTTCCACTAGTTGTAGCCGTAGCTGACGAATTTGTTCCGGTAATCAACACACCCGAACCAGGGGCCGAACCAGTAATGAGTTGTATCCACATAGCAGTGCAAGCAGAAGTTGAATCTATTGCAAGCATCTGGCCAGAACCGCCACTCCATGTAACAGGTTCATAAGCATTAAAATTACCTGATCTTGGAGTTGTCATAGTAAGTTGGTGAGTAATGCCCCTAAAAAGTTCACCATTAAGGCCATAAATAGTCTCAGATGTGCCGCGCCTGGTAAGATATTTCATCCTCTCATAAAATTGGTTAATCGTGTACGTAGATCGATTCCATTCGCTGTAGTAATATTCATCAACCGTGTCATTATCTACGTCTATTCCTGCATAACCTTGAGTTAAATTGGTAATCCCTGTCCATGAAGCCACAGTACCAACAACAGTTGTATTATTAAGATCATCAGCATAAGTCAATGGAACAACGTTCACGCCTCGTGATGTTCCATTAACTTTAAATTCTGAATATGTTTTTTCCCACTCTCTAGTTTGAAGAATCAATTTTCTTCCGTCTATATCTGAACCACCAGTACGAACCCTAACCATAAACCTAGACGAAATACCATTTGGTAAGTCACGGTTGAGCCCCTTAGTTGATTCGCCATATGGGGTTGAATTCCAAAAATCATTTGCAATAACGGCACCGTTTTGGACTATCTCTACGTGGCAACCTTCATTGGCAACAACCTGGATACCATCATAGATTTCATCACCATCGTCTTGAATGATAGATCCGTTATATAAATGTTCAGCAGCGGTCGAATCTATATTGTAACCGTTAATCAAGTTGATGATTGTTTCAAATGACTTTTCGGATGGCGTTTCATATGTAATGTCCATATAGTCATCACCACTTGCCGCAGCATCATCTGCCAAATTTTGAACCCATTGGTGAAATTCAAGAACGGTATAATAACCAGCAGTACTATCGCCATGACCGCCACCAATATATCTAATGTCTTTATCTGATTGAATTTCAAAATCGTTCGCAATTGCCATCTTTTACTTTCTCCTAATTTTTAAATTATATCACTTCTTCTACAACAGTTGTAAAACCCATTAATGATGTACCACTATATACCATCGTTAATATTTTTTTTACGTGACCATCACTTATCTCAACTGTATTCATCTTACCATCTAATTCCCCACCTGAATGGCGAGTGATTGTAAGAGAATTTTTAGTCAAAATAGAAGTGATCGGTTGATAATTAATAAGGTCACTACCTGTATATGGTCTCCTAGTTGGAGTTGACATTATTATTCCTCACTCAGTTGCCTATTCATTGCTTCGTGCAACATTTCAACATAATGAGGTGGAAGAAGCGCCAAATGTCGGAATATCTCCCAAAAACCCATTAAATCAAAATTCTGAATTAACTCTACGCCACTCCAAATTTTGATTCTAGCAAGTCCTTTTTTGACTTCATGTAACCCTTCTAGCGATTGAGCCTTTATTACCATATCAGAACGAAGACGTTCAGCAGGTGTAATATTTCCATGTTCATCAGGCGTAGGAGCAAAAATTTCTTTTATTCCTCCAGCATTATCAACATCATCAAATAATTCATGCATTCTAGCCCTTATCTGATCGGCACGTCTTCCACCTGGCCTAATATCGCTCCTGTCATTATCCCTTGTACCTTTCGGAATACTCACTCTTCGTTTTTTCGGTGGAAGATTTTTGTTCATAGACACTATATTTGTATTATTATCACCATTATCAACATCTTGTTGATCAGGGTTAATTTTAGTTTTATTATTTTCATCACTGTCTGGCATTTCAACTTCAGTTTCGAAATCCTCTATAGGAATTTGAAGTATCTTCGCCATTTCTTCAAATGAAGGAAGTTTTCTAGGTTTCAAACCAGATTGAATCATAGTATCTATATTTCTAATCATTTCAACAAAAATATCTTTAAGCGCAGTCTTTCTATTCCAGTCCATTGAATCCATTTTAAAATAACACGGAGCACGATCTTCAGGTTTGAAATTTGACTGAACAAGAATCGGTATAATTTGTTCATCAACTGCCGCCTCTATATCGTTGACTAATCCTAATTCTGCCATCAAAAAAAGATCTGCATGAACAGATGCCATACTATAACTTCCAGATGACCCACTTTGAGTAATAGCGCGTTCTGGAATCCACAATGCCCTCAAAATTGCAATATCTAAGTGATCAATTGCGGCAATAAACATTTCGCCACGTTTATCATCAGTCAAATACTCCATGCCCCACATGTTATCATTACCATTTTTGGCTTGTTCATACGGTACAACAGCAACACTATTCGATAAAATAGAAGAGGCCATGTCAAGTGCTGACTGAAGATTATCAATCCTGGTTCCAGATGAAGATTTACTTTGACCCGGAGGGGCATGAGCAATAATCGGAGGACTTCCTCTTCGCTCATAATACATAAGCATAAAATTATATATAATTTCTTTCCAATACCAATATTTATAGGCAGGTTTCAATCTTGACCTACCAAAAATATTACCAAATTCTTCATTGTGAGTAAAGAAAAAACACTTATATTTTTTTAGATTAACATCAACACCATTAAATCTCGATTGGTTTATTCCATCAAAATTTCCATTTTTATCTAATCTAACAGATATAGAACTTGGGTGATGTGACTTAAATCTTTTGTATACAAGAGCCCTTCCGTCAAATTGCTTAATTGCTTTTCCATCTGGTCTTGTTTTTACAACTTTCATATCACGTATTTCAAAAACTTTCTCATGAGAGGAAAAACCATAATCAACTGAAGTAAGAAGAGACCTGAGTAACTTCCTCCAGACCATTTTCAGTGCCTCTTCTACAAAGGCTTTTATATTACCATTATCACACTCAACCCGCCAAGGAAGCGCAAAAATCGGAAGTTTAATAAAAGCCAAACCAGCACTAATTGTAGGATCTTCTTTCATTAGATCATATGTAGTAACAGGAATTGTTTCTGGATTAAAAATTCCATAGAGTGCAGATACATTGGAGATTGCGGGATTTTCATGCGAAGTTAATTCCCTTAACGAGACTGATATTTTACCTTCATCCTCCTCTACTTTGCTTCCTATTACAGATACTGTCCCCTTTAAAAATTCATCAAATTCGTCCTGAAGTTTTGGATCAAAAATCGCTTTTGTAAAGTCCTTCAGATCTTTTGAATCCTCTGGTGTAATACTCGGCTTTGGTGGAGAAACGAATTTGTATGTCTTTTTGCCGTCTTTTTCCTTAGTCATCTACGTGCATTCTCCTGGGATCAAACTTTCCAACACCCCTTACATGGATAATTAACGGTAAAGATTTAGGAGTAAATATTCTAACTTTAGGTGTTGGGAAATGTCTCAAGCTAGATTCTTCCTCTGATGTTATTTTACCTACTGACAAATTGGTTATAAACGCCCTTTTTATGTAACTTGTAGCAAGAGCAATTCCCCAAAAAATATCTCCATGATGATCTTTATTTTTCTCAGCATCTAGCCGCAAATTACCATGTTCGGTTACCATTCGTTTAATTGAATGAATCTGCCCAACAATATTTCGTTTATCTGGAATCGCTACTTGCTGAGATTCAAATAAACATCGTATATTAGTAGCCACTTCTTCCTTCCAAGGATTAGTGAAGGTGATACCTTCGCATATCCCTGCAAATTCTCGTGACATTTCTTCAGCCATCTGGCTACCAATGCCAGTATCGTCAATCCCCATTTTGACAATTTGCAATTTATTAAGAAGATATCTCAGTTCACTCTTCATCATTTCAAAATTTTCATTTTTGTACGATCTACTGAGTCTCATTATCACGAGATTTGACGGATGGTCTTCAAATATCACAAGTTCGGCTGAATGATGTTTTCTGCCAACATCAAAACCAGCATATAAATCCCCCTTGCATTTATCCTTTGCAAAAGGAATGAACTCATCAATACTATCAAAAAATGAAAAATCTATTTTTGGATTTCGTTCCTCAATTGGAGATTTAAGAACATCACCAACTTCCTCATCATCAGCAAGAAAAATATCGTCCTTGATAACATTAAAACAACACTTTTTGATAAGTGACATTGGAAAGTATGATACACTCTCATCTATGTGATGGCATTCATATTCCTGTCTGAATGATTCTATATCTAGAGCAGAAAAAATAAGTTTAATCCTATTTGCGCCATATTCAAAAACTCTATCTTTGGTTTCCATCAATGGTGCATTTACTTGCGCTTCTTCAAATTTACCCTCAACAATAAAATCGGGGCAGTTCCACCAATAAATGGTTTGGAACGAGTAACTCTTGCGCATTAATGGATCTTCCATAACATCCCAATGAATCCCGGTTTTACCAAGCGGAGTGCTGGCAAGAGTTATACCGCCCTTACGAGTAGCAACAGGCAATGCAGCCCGATAAATTTTATCACCAAACATATAATGAGCACACTCATCTAAAACAACAAATGTATGGCCACCCTTGCCACGAGGTTCACGTTGAGCATGGCTAATAATTCTTGTAACACACGACCTTCCCATGCCATCAACATATTCAAATTGTAACATTTTTTTGTTGTCTATCGTTAACGGCCTTCTAATTTCAATGGGGAGTTCGTTGTCCATGGAAGCATAAAGCTGTCTTGCATAAACAATCTTTTCACTTGCCTCTTCTTGATTGATAGATATGAATATTTGAGTATATTTGGGCATCGTAAGAGCGCATACCAATCCCTCGCAAGCAAAAATATAACTTACACCTACTTGACGTGCTTTATCAAGATGCTTAAACGGACTTGGGTTATTAAGATATTCCACTTGATATTTATAAAGTTTTGTATGTTCATGATCTGTGTCAGTATAAGCTTCAAGAAATGCCGGTTTATTTGACTTTAACCAACCCAACAAATCATCATACGTGGCATTTCTCTTAACCACAATTAATGGGCTTTTAGGTACAGGAGTTCGCTTTGGTTTTTCTATCCCTTGAACCTCGCCTCTTGCCTCATTTACAATTACAAAATCCTGTATATTAATCCCTTTCTTCATCACTATCCTTATTACTTTCACTTTTTTTCAAATATTCTTGACCACTGGGGGAATTCTGTAGCCTATCAAAAAGTTTTTTTTCAAGATCTGTCTTTCCAGTATCCTTGCTTCTACCCTTCATTGATTCAATTTTTTCAAGATTCTTTAAAATCATATCAATGGCCCTAACTTGCTTATCGAGATCAATCGGAATTGCATTACTCAAAGCTCTTTCGAGGGCATTATTCAAAAGAGTTTCTGCAAGAGTATATAAACCAGCCTCATATGCTTTTTGCCAGCCAGCATCTATTCGTCCTTTTAATATGGCATATTTTTCTTGCAAGGCCGCCTGATAAAGAGGATCTTTCCTCCATTTTGATATAGATGCACAAGAAAATCTATCTTCACCAAGAATCCGAGCCATTCTTGTAGTAGTTGGCTCTCTCAAAGATGCTTCAAGTTCAACCATTATTTGTATATCATAAGGTAATTTGTCAAAAGCTTTCATTACTTATTGCGCCTTCCTTGCCATTATTAGCATACTCACCATCAATTTGTCAAGTGCGATACTTCGTCCCCTGTATTATAACACTCATTGTATTTCGATCTGTTACTACATATGTGATGTTATGGGATTTAAAAAGTAATTCAATAGTGTCAAGCAACGCATCAATATGAAGCATGCGTCCATCTCCACAATGAAAAATATCAATATCAATGATATCCTTTTCGGGCCAAGTATGCATTCTTGCATCACTTTCGGCCAAAACAGCCACAATCGTCAAACCTTGTGGATAAAATTCATGCTCTGCAACTGCTCGAACGTGAAGGTTAAATGAATCAAGAAGTACAAAAAATAGACTTTTTGTATACTTTCCGTCCTTTGCGGCAAAACATCCTTCTAGTTTAAATTGATATGAAACCATTCTCATACCCTCCTAAAATGATAATCCTTTAATATTTTCGAGCAATTCCTGTTCCTCCTTCCTCAAAAAACTAATCATTTTATACTTTTTTGCCAGGAAATTAAATTTCAACTTATTCAATGATGACTTATGAATATTTGATACTACTTCTTTATCAGATACAAGCGTAATTAGTATTACATTCGTTAAAAAAGTTGCTACTTGGTCTTCTTTTAGTTTATCCGGGATATCTTGGGGTGAAAAATTTCTAACCATCTGAGAAGCTTTGATTTTTCCGTATCCATGTACACCAGGAATATTGTCGCCTTTGTCGCCCAAAAGAGAAAGATAAGAAACAAATCTATCAGAACTAAATCCAAACTTTTTTCTAAACATCCTTACATCCCAAATTTTATCTTTTGCTTTATGCATTTTTACACAAAAGCCATTATATTCGAAAATCAATTGGTAGAAATCTTTGTCCTCAGATACAATAATTGTTTCATACTTTCCTTTTGACCCATTAAAAATATAATCACTAAATGCCTTTAACACAACGTGCGACACAACATCATCTGCCTCATACCTGGCAGATGGATATGCAATTGTAATCGGTAACGCCTTAAGAAATCTAAAAAGTAACCGCACTCCTTCTATCATATCATCATTATGGCTCCTGTCTGCCTTATATGATGAAAGAATTTCTTCTCGATATGATATCACCCTTCCTTTGATTGGTGATGTAATATTCATACTATTATCAAACACAACACACATCTCGCAAGGATGATAGATCTTATTCATTCTCATGATACCACGAATAAACCCGTATGCCACCCCAGTCTTAATCATCCCAGATTCCGTTACAACATTTAAGTTTCTAAAAACATGTCGTGACTTATGTATTAATAGGTTCCCATCAATTACAACCACCCTTTTTACTGACATCCACTACTCCACACGAAGAAAATGTTTTGAATCATTTTCGGTTTTTTGTTTTTTTACTTCTATGGGTTGAGAAATATTTGGAGAAATATTTGGGCTAATTTCTGTAATAGGCGTGGAACTTTTACCATTACCATTACCATTACCATTACCATTACCATTACCATTACCATTATTCGCCTTTGATCTATCAAGAGCCGTTTTAATATAAATAGGCACAATGCTAACCAAACTTCCAGCCATTGTCATGATAGATGCTGCTGGCATATTTAAATTAGCAAGAATTATAATAAACCCAATAGCCAGCACAAACATAATAATCTCATCGAGTCTACCCCATTGAAAATTATTTTCCATTTTTCTTCTCCCGACTGAAACGATTTTTCTCAGCCTGATGCTTCCTAGCAAACGTATGATCATGATATCTAAAAGACTTTTTGAGCTCTTTTAATATAACATCATGGCCATATTTTATATTAATTTTTTTACCTCCTTCGCCACATTCATCATTATAATTAGGGCACTCACCATTCAAACACCTACACCATAATCGTTCATTTTTGAACCTTATGACTTGGCATTTTGTCTTCATGCATCTCCTTTGGTGTATGGTGTTTTTGGTCTTCATTATTTTCATGTTTTTTAAATTCAAACTGGCATTCACCATCATCATAAAGATGACTTGAAATTAGATATAGAAACATAGTTAATAATTCATTGTGTTCTTTCATTGCATGGTGTAATATTTTGGACGACTGAGCGGCCTCATTAAGTGACTTACTGGTATCGTTTACTGCCTTAAGCAAAAAATCGAGTCTTTGTTCCCATGATAATCCCTTATCACGATTAAAAATCTTTTTAGTAAACTCTTCATTATTATCCATAACAATTATCTCTCTTTACACCAAATAGCTTGCGAATATTGGCAAATTCTTTTACTTTCATATATTTTCCACGATCGATAAAAAATTTGCCAATCTTACCATCAAAAACCCCTTTAATAGCATAAAAAGAAATAAATTCACTAGTAACATGCCCATTTTGTAATAGATCAATTTTTATGCTACATGCTTTCACCATATCATAAACCAATCTTATTTTACAAGCAATAATTTCAAGATCACTTTGGCATTGTAGGTCTTGATTCATTATTTTCTTCTTTACCAATAAAATCTATAAAAATCAAGCTTAATAACTGGCAATTTCGTCTATTTTGGCTTTTAAAACCTGATAATACAATTGTGCCTGACTCAATTCATTTTCCCTAACCCCCGGAACAGCAGAAGCTTGGGCCTTACGAAGATGCAAGTGAATGAGCATTCCAAGTTCCCAAGTTTCATATCTCTTTACCAATACTTCAAGATCAGTCTTTTCCATAATTATTCCTCCTTATTTTTATTTTTTTTAGATTACCAACGCTTGCTATTATAATGCCTTTCAAGATAATCTTCAACAATTTCAGCACAAATTAAATTAATATGATTTACATACTCTTTGTCCGGTAAATACAAATAAACATACCTATTTTCAAGATGACAAACTTGACCGGCAATGATTTTTGTTTCTGGAATTCTGTAATATATACATCCTTCAACCTGGCTCAGATCTGGAATTAAAAAATTATTATCATAATCATTTATAATGCCAGATGAATTATAAAAAATTAATGTAATAAAAACACCAAGTACAATATATATGCAACGACCAATAACGCCTTTAAAAACCTTCTGAAATGTTCCCATGGTTGCTCTCCTACAATATTGCCTCTATAATGATAAAATTATCTCCGTTGTCTTATCATTCAATAATAATGCACAACCTTATCAATTTTAAAATATTGAATTATCTGCTTTTACTATTTTTCTATAAAAAATAAATCATTAACCTATCCTCCTACCGCAACCAGGGCAGTGGTGAATAGGCACTGGATTACCCCTAATATAGAAGTTACTATCTTGATGGTATTCACCATCTTCATCCATTGATAATGATCTAAACCATTCTTCATACAATGTATTATCTTGAATATTTTGCCTCATCCAATCACAACATACTTCATCATATTCTTCATCAACCTCTCCCCATGTTTCATCTTCAAGCCCGTCCAAAAGAGTACTATCCCAACAGTTTTCATCGTCATAGTCTGTTACATTGACCATTTCCATCATCCAAGGCTCTTGGTCCTCGCAGATTTCTTCTTGTTTATTTCGTTGCTGGTAATACCTCCAAATTATATTCTGAAAACTTTTTTCATTTGTAAGGGACGGCAAAACTAGAGGAATGATTTGTTTACCAAGGCAAAATGCCATCCCAACATCAAACAAACAACCTTTCGATTGCCCATCCCATACAACATGAACTGCATCTGCTTCTGTAATCGCTTTAAGGTTATCTTGGCAAATCCTAAGCCCGCCTGTTACATCTATTTGGTTTGTATCGCGATATGGCCAATGAACCTTCCACCCCTTCTTTTCAAGATGCCTTGCAATTCGGGCCATGACTTTTACTTTTTTAGGATTTAACCCACGAATAGGGCTTATCAAAAATGATTTCTTTTTACCCATTTCTTACTCCTTTGGAGGACCAATCGAAATAGCAATATCATTAAATTCTCTGATTTGAATAGATGCTTCATCAAGAAGTTTTATTCCTAAATCAGAATACGGAATTCTACTCATGAGCACAATATTTTTAATCCCAGATTGTATAATTGCCTTACAACATTCAAGACAACATACTCCACAATTACAATAAAGAGTAGAACCATCAAGATTTGTTCCAGTAATTGTAGCATGAATAATCGCATTTCTTTCTGCATGTTCAGCAGGGCAATGTTGAAGCCCTTCCCCTGATTTAAATCCCATAACTTGACGCGGGCATTTCCCATTGCGAGTTGCCGTCTGGATTGATTTATCATCATACGTTCGTTCATTGCAATGAACTATCCCTCTTGGAGGGCCATTATATCCCATCGCAAGAAGAATGTTATCACGGACAATCACTGCACCAACCTTTCTGCTCATACAAGGGCTTCTTTGGGCAAGTAATTGACATATTCCCATCCAAAGTTGATCAAAAGTCAATCTACTACTCATTTTATAGTTATTCCCCATCTCTGAAATAATCTTTGGCTATTGAAATCATTGGCAAGTTCATTAAGATGAAATCTCATAACATCAAGCCCTTCAGGAATTAAAAAAAATACTAATACTTTTCCAGGCCACTCTTCGCATGATTCACACATACATGCCTTCCCGACAATATCACCATTCAGTTTGACTAAATCACCACATAAACATGTATCAGGAATAAAATCAAACGGATTACCAACATCGAGTTCTTTAGCCAAAACAAAAGGAACAAACAAACAAATTATGGCAGCCAAAAAAATAAAAAATGTTGACCTCTTCATACTATTTTCCTTCCCTTTTTTGCCCTCTTAGACACTTTGAGAGGGTTTATTTTTTTTTCTTCCTCTATCTTTTTTTGGATTTCTTCTGGATTTACGTACATAGGACAACCCACATTGAGAGAAGAATATTCCCAAACAATAGATGGATTCATGTATACCAAACACCAATCACCAATATCTGTTTTTTCTATATATTTGCACCCGCCACATCGATCAACGATTTTAGAACAATGGTTATCATTAAATGTACAAACACCATCAGGATATTTTTTATTTTTCATCCAAAACTTGCATAACTTACCAGGGCGTTCACTCTTACATGCAAGATACATAGAATTGCTCCTTTACCGCTTACCTTTTGATTTGCCTTTTTGATTGCATTTATCAGACTTACCAACCGGCTTGGTCTTAATAACTTTATCGACTTGTATTTTTGGTTTGAGTACGCTATACATCAGTCTTTCCTCGAAAAAAATTTATTACCATCTTGCAAATTCGGATCTTTCTGGTTCCTTATCCATTTCAACTTTATCTTATAATCACCAATCGTTAATTTTTCATTAAGCTTTTTCTTAAAAACGTTAAGGTTTTTGAATATTTTTTTTATTTTCATTATATTTTCTCTGGTTTTCTTTTAAAATAATTTCTACCATCTGGTACATCTCTCTCAATGCATGGATTAATGTCGTCATCAGTTCGGTCTAATCGTTTAGATATAAACGCCACTATCTTTTTTGGAGTCGCTACAGTTGATTTCACATCAAAATCATTTTTGTTTTTAACTACTACCATATTTTCTGGAGGCAATGATGGTTTTGTCAATATTACTTTTGGATCATGTAAATGTCCTTCTTTTGGGAAATTTATCATCCACTCATCTCTCATATCACTAACAACTTTTTTTACATCCCCAAGCTCCTTCATTAGCATGGGGATGAATTTAGTCAACATTTTGATTAACATCCAAAGCTTTTTCATTTTATAGTACCCTCATAATCATAATGTTCATATATCGCATTCTCAAGAGATCTTATAATGGCATGCGTTTCTTTTTCAATTTCATCCATAGATGGTTTTTTCTTTCGAAGAATCATTTCTTCTAATGGACTAAGAAGTAAATGGCATACTTCATGAAAAGCTCTTTTATCAGGTTGGAGAACATCAAGTTCTATTTTATCCTTGCATAAACTGGTCAAACGCACAGTTGCCGTTTTATTGTCTTGTATATACACAACATGGGCAAATTCATCCTTATTTAATTTTTTGAATTCAATAAAAACTTCCCACGATTTAAGCCCTAATATGTCAATCCAATATCTAACCGCTTTCCTGAATTCAACAAAAAATTTTTTTGGAACTTTTACGGATTTTACTTCAGATTTCATTCATGCTCCATTCATTTGTTTCAACAATCAATTTGCTTCATAATCTTGACATGCAGAATTAGAGCCTTCACGAGTCTCATCAATATATTCAGAATTTTCGTTTCTACAAATTCCTAATCGATATTTCCATCTTGGATAACAATCAGATCTTATAAGACTAAACCATTTACAAGTCTCACAAGGCATACTAATTTCATTTATATTCACATCAACCCCCAGACGGCTTGACGCTTTTAACGTCAGTAGCGTCTTTTTCTTCCAGTAACCGCTGTATAAAATGATTTTTTGTGGCCAATTGATATACTGGTTTAGTCCCAATCATGTCTTCTACAAAAGCCATCCCGCTACAGGAAGCTTCATTAAAAATATAACTAAAGGCATGCTTATAGGGCATCTTTTTACTAGTTGCCAATTTTTTGGCAAGATCGCCAATTTCTACTAATTCTTTATTATCACGTACAAAAATTTTAGTCATAATTTTATCCTTTTAAAGAATCATCGCATATAAAAACGATATCATCAATGTTATAATTACCCATATAAGCCATATCCATATTATAAAGTTTGGGTTCCCTATCCCATTTTATTCACCCATTATCTCGCACACCTTCCGATATTTGTTAGCAAGTGAAAATCTTATCAATCCACAAGCCTACCAATGGTGCTTGAGTATATTGCCTTTTTCATCCAATATAAGATCAACCTTATTCATTAAACACGTTTCAATATGATCTTCATAAAAAAATCTTATATTGCGCTTACAGTATGGACATGTATGGCAACAAGGGGAAATATGTTTATAATTCTCGTCTTTATGACAATAACAATCGCATTCGTGATCATTCATATCTTGAAACATTTCTCTCTTCCTTATGCCACTTAACGAAATTTCTGATATTAATGAAAATTGCAGGCAAAACAACCACTAACAATCCATAAGTCGAATGAGTTACAATTACATAAACAACCCATCCGATATTCCCCATCATTGAAATTAAAAATCCCCATTTCTTTTTATTGCCCGTAACCCAAGAACCAAACAGTTCAAGACATCCAGAAACCCAATCAATCATAAATCCATTTCCTTGCAATCTCACATAAGGCAATAAAAACATCATCCTTATCCCGTTCAAGGACATCTAGTTGTTCATAAGGTACCATATCTGGATGCGTCTTGCTAGTTATACTTCTTTCTCGCCCATATTTCCAGCCCATTTTCCGATATGCTTCAACCCAGTCTTCATGTAATTCTTTGGCTGAAGTTTTTCTGTTCTGGCCGCATTGTTGTTCTATTACATCCAAGAATTGATTTTTGAATGCATCGTCTCTCAATTCCCATGGTTCTGGAATAACAGGGGCCTTAGATGCCATCGCCGCCAATCTTGCTCCCTCATATACAAAAATTGCTCGCCTCTTGGTCAAATCAACCATTTATCCCTCCTAACGTGAAATCGTCCCTGATACAAGTTCAACCCTCCAACGTTTTTCGAAACAATATTTTAATGCCCGCTGAATAGACCATCCATTCATATATTTTATGATAGGAGCAGTCAATGTAACTTTATCATTATGAGTTTCTAAACCAGCACAAAACAGTTTCTTCCCTGTTATTCTTCCTGTTACTTGGAACAAAATCACGTTAACATTGTCTGCTGTCATTAAGATGTTTAATACCCTCTCTGATCATTCTTGCTGCTTTTTCGAGAATTTTAGCATCATAATCACACCATTCTTGCGGGTCAAAAGCCTCATTATCGATTGTGTTCTTACGAATCTCATCAATTACATCAAAAGAGAATGTCACCCATCTATCGGACATAATTTTTATTCCACCATGATTTTATCAGATTCGAAACTTTTACACCCAAGGTAGGATCAAAATATTCACAATCGTAATCATTATTGAAGTGATAGTAATTATTTATCCTGACACTTTTCGGTGCAATAATCGAATCTTCAAAACAAAAAGGATGATAGCAATTCTCATAACGATAATGTTTGCATCTATAACAAAAAATTTTACTCATTTAACCTCCTCGACATTGAAGGTTACGCTTACCCTTACTCGAACCGGAACTACTGGTTTTTCACCATCATTATTTTTAGCTTCAGCAATCGCGTTCGCTTTATTCATGATAAATCCACCTAAACCCTCTCTAATCACATCATAATAAAAACAAACTCCATCAGCCAAATCATCAAAAGTATCACTGCTAAGGATATAACCAGTTTTTGTTAATTGCAATTGCTTATTCATTCCCCTATCCTCCTTACCATATTTTTTTATTATCTCCAAAACCACCACCAATAAAGAACAATAATTATAATAATTAGTGCTGTGTTGTCCATTTATAATTCCTTGGTCAACCTTAATCGTGAGGAAAAAAGAAGATTAGGGACATTAACAATTATCTCTACTTCATAATCTTCTCTTCCTTCTGACAACAAAGACGAATACATTGGAAATTCATTAAGAAAATCAAAAACAGACTCAAATTCTTTAATCTCTTTACCGGCGATATGATCTTCAATTATATACTGAACCTTCATTTAAACCCCCTTACTTAACCATCTCTTCGCGGCTTCTCGAATTGATTTGATATGTATCTTTAATTTTTCAACCTTATTAATGGGCGTAGCCCCCACGATAATTCTCTTCTCCAATTTATCGGCAAGCTTCTCCAATTTATGCGCATGATGCTTGAACTTCATTCCTGAATTTCTGTACTTAACACGCGATGCTTTATTTGCTTTTGATTTTTTTGCACCTTTGCGCCTTCTATTACCACCGCCCGTAATTTTAACACCGCCAGTAGTTTGGATTACGCTCATTCTCAAACTCCTTCCATTTCAAGAAAGGACTCGTTTCACTTCAAAATAGGAAAAAGCGGCAAATGAAGGAAAACCGCAATATTTTTTGGATAGTTATCATAACAATTGTCATTCATTTGAATTTTCAAAAAATTCTGCCCAATTAACAGCCATAAGACCCCCAACAGCCCATTCTATTTCTTCTTCCGTAGGTTCAAATTTTTGACGAACGAGATGATCATCATAAAATTTATGCCCAAATTCCGTCATTACTTTTGAACCTGACATGATTCCTCTATCAATCATATCTTCAAATTGCTTCATCACGTATAATAAAACCTTAGTTTTTCTCGGAAGATTGTTAAAATCAGTCATTATTTTTTACCATCATATCCTAGATCACCGGTATCGACCGTTGTTCCTCTTCTTTTACTTCTATCGGACAATATACTGTCGGCGCTGTATATCTAACGGCCAGGGCGTTTTTAATTGCCTCCTCAACACGATCAACAACTGATTTATCGGCCTTCATTCTAAAAATAAGACACGAATCGCCCCATATTCCAGGTACACTTGTCGCATTATGTTTAACTTTAAATTTTATCTTCATATTTGCCCCATTACCATCCATTCAAGACAATTACGTAGAATTCGAATATCATTCTTTATCGTATTCCTGCCCATCTTATCCCTGTCCATCTTACCCTCCAAAAGTCCCGACATCGGTTCTTATCCTAATTAGATAGAGAATTTCACGATTTCGGTCCCGCTTTTTTAACAAAAGTTGTCAAAAACTATTTCCGAATATGTTCTTTATAATATTCACAGCTACTTAGCCTAATCCAAAACTTCTTATCTGCAACCCTACACCTCCACTTTGACTTCTGATTCCAGCAAATCCTCATCTGAGAAGGCGGGGCATTCCATTGCCCCAGATATCGGCACGAAATGCAGGTTTTGTTATGCCCTTTCCCTACCTTACTTATGGTCTTGTCGTAGACCCAGATAAGCAGACTGATTACAATCAACATCAAAATAAGCCCGGAAACGGCCAAAACAGGCCCGTAATGCCAAACCATAGCCTTTTCCCTCCCCTTATTAAGATCTATTATTTTAGGGCCATTCCCGTGATTCTCAGCCCTATTCTTGTAAACAACAAGTTCTTCTTAGCATACTCAATAGGAATTTGTCAATGTCAAAGTTAATAAGCTTATAAAGTTTTGATGATTTACCGGTGATTTTAGGTGATTATATGTACCAAAACTGTACCAAATTATGTAGTTTTAGTCACAAAATATGAAAAAAGCGAATAAAACTGCACAGATACGATTATAATTTCAGCAAATGTCGCAAAAATGTCGCAAAAGAGGTAATTTTGTCTTTACTGAATGAACATCCATTCATGCGGATGTAAATTGGGTAATAAAAATAGGGTAATAAAAATATAATATGAATAGAATAAATATCTGGTGCAAATAAATGCGAAGCGATTTGGTTATGAAGTTTATTTAATTAAATCTCTAAATCTTTAAATAATGCTTTTCGTTATTTAAGGATAAAATAATAAGACTCTAAGGTTGTTTAAAAAATCTGGGCGAAATTTTTTAAGGCATGCCAGTTTTATTTTAGGATTTTTTATTTTAGGATTTTTATTTATTATTTGTTTGTCTTGTTTGTCTTGTTTATGTCGTGTTTATAGAAAAAAATAAATAAAAAATAAATAGAAAAAAATAAATTGTTTTTTATTGTTATAAAAGGCTATTATTTTATTTAAGGGCAATTTAATTGGATTTAAAAAAATTCCTACGGATTTTTTAAAGGCACTGCGTTCTTGTTTAGAATTTGTTGTTGATATAACTTGTTGTTGATATAACTTGTTGATTTTATTGGGTAATTACGTAGTTTGTCAATGAGATACATGAAATAAAAAAATGGGGTACCAATGGAAAAGAGCAGGCATCGTGTTCTATTTTTATCGAAAATGTTATGCAAATACGCTATGTTACGTTTTTTGCAGTTAAATTAACGTCGTTCAAACCAAAAATGAATGAATGTTCATTCAGTAAAGACAAAAATGAATGAATGTTCATTCAGTAAAGACAAAAATGAATGAATGTTCATTCAATTAGGCTTGTCGCTTGCCCTCAGGTTTGCCCTGAGGCTTGCCCTTAGGCTTGCCCTTAGGCGAAGCTTGCCCTTGCCCTTAGGCTTGCCCTTAGGCTTGCCCTTAGGCGAAGCTTGCCCTTGCCCTTAGGCTTGCCCTTAGGCGAAGCTTGCCCTTGCCCTGAGGCTTGCCCTTAGGCTTGCCCTTAGGCGAAGCTTGCCCTTGCCCTGAGGCTTGCCCTTAGGCTTGCCCTTAGGCGAAGCTTGCCCTTGCCCTGAGGCTTGCCCTGAGGCTATGGCCTTGCCCTCAGGCTTGCCCTGAGGTTATGGCCTTGGCCTTGCCCTGAGGCTTGCCCTGAGAATGAAACTTATAAGATGCCCTTAATTGACCATACTATTAATTGCCCTGATTATGCCCTATAATCGCGTATAATTAGCGTAACTTATTTTACTGTTATTTCTTCTTACGATTACGTAACGCAAAAAAATAAACTATTGATTTTTAATTCTTTTTTCTGTTACGGAAACGTTCTGTTAAGTTTTTATTAAATTTAAAATCATACAAAATAAAACAATGTAATGACATGGCATATAAAGGCATATCGAAACAACAAAAAAACAAATATCTAATAAAATCAATAACTTACAAAATACACATAACTTATTGAAATTACTAAGGAAAATAAAAAGGTAACATTTTTTGTCACTAAAATGACAAAAAAGGCATATTAAATCGCGGTACGAAAACGTAACTTATTGATTTTATTTAATTTTTTTTTTGGTACGCATATTGTATTGGAATAAAAATAAAAATCAAAAACAGGGGAGGAAAAAAATGGAAAAGAAAACGAACTATGACTTGAGACTGCAATGTCAATGCGTTACAATGCGTTACACAGAATAAAATAGTACGTTACACAATGCGTTACACAGAATAAACCAGAAAAAACAAACCAAATTGGCGTCTAAGGAAGAAAGAAAAGAAATACCATGATTATCGAT
>Ga0233422_10000279_pt1 | contig 26638 bp, 38 predicted proteins | sample Watercolumn_Mata_2_FD_182724 | JGI IMG/M metagenome (GOLD analysis project Ga0233422, IMG submission 182724) | Freshwater microbial communities from Lake Matano, South Sulawesi, Indonesia - Watercolumn_Matano_2014_110_MG | ecosystem: Environmental > Aquatic > Freshwater > Lake | place...
CCGATATGTTAATTCAAATGGGACAATCATATGATAGTCCGAGAGCCATTGCAATTGCTGAAGAAGTGATGTACACAATTCAAAAGACCGCCTTATCAAGAAGCGAAGAGATTGCTTTAGAATATGGGCCTTTTGAATCTTATAATAATGATTTGTTTCCAAACATGAAGCCCAGACGAAATGCAACAGTAACAACAATAGCCCCGACAGGTACGATCAGTATAATTGCCGGATGTTCAAGCGGGATTGAACCATATTTTGCCTTAGCATATAAAAGAAAAAATATTCTAGATGGTGGAGAATTTTCAGAATTTAATAAATATCTTTTAAAATGCATGAAAGATATTGGATGGTGTGATTATCCCGATTTGAAAGAAAAAATCGAAGAGGTTGGACACTTGCCAGATCTTGGGCCGATACATAAGGCAATACAAAACCAATATAAAACTGCCCATGAAATTCCAATAGAACAACACATAAAAATGCAAGCAGCCTTTCAAAAATATGTATGTAATGCAACAAGTAAAACTATAAATCTACCAAATACAGCTACGGTTGATGATGTAAAAAAAGCATATCTCATGGCTTATGACTGTGATTGTAAGGGAGTTACTATTTATAGAGACCAAAGTAGGGATGAACAGGTTTTGGTAAAAGGTACAAAAAACCAGATGCCAATAAAAATTGATAAGAATGAACAAAACCACAAAACAATAGAACCAAAATGTGTCACCATGGTATATGAAAACCCACAAAAAAGACCGTCAAGATTATCGGGGCTTACTGAAAAAATAGAAACGAGTTGCGGCACTCTCTATGTTACAATTAATTGGGATAAATCAGGAAAACCATTTGAAATTTTTACACGGATAGGCAAGGCCGGTGGTTGTGCTTCAAGCCAAAGTGAAGCCATTGGGAGGTTAATTTCAATGGCTATGAGGAGTGGAATACAACCTGAACATATAGTAAAACAATTAAGAGGAATTACGTGCCATTTGCCAAAAGGCATAGGGAAAAAGAAAGTTTCCTCATGCGCTGATGCTGCTGCTCAAGTTATTGAAAGCGTATTCGTGAAAGAACCTGGGAAAAACACGATATTTATTAGAGGGGCATGCCCTAATTGTCAAGGGCCAATAGAGCATGAAGGGGGATGTTCTATATGTAAAATGTGTGGATATAGTGATTGTGGATAAGGAGAACATATGGCAAATACAACTGGAGAGCAGAGACAAGATATTATTGAAGAAGCAATATTGGCAAGTCAAGATGGAAAACCTTGTGGATGTTGGGAGAAAAAATGTTCTAGAGGGTGTGGTCTATCTATTGAAGCTATTGACCTATGGAATGATGTCAAAAAAACATTGCTATGGTTTCAAAAAAAAATTACAAATATAGATCATAAAGAGATTATTGATGATCTCATAAGGAGATTAGAACGATGATGGGACCATGCAAAGTAAAGGGAGGTATGATACCTGGTTTTTTCATTATACAGCATTTAAGAAAAAAGGTAATTGATAATGAAGAAGCAACAAATTTTGATGAGAGATTTTGTTTACGAAATAGGGAAGAAAAAAATCTTTTCAGTAAAAATAATAGTGTATCCGACAATAAGGAGTATACTTAAAGAATATTTGATGATCGATAAATTTGAAAATAACAAGTATATAATCGAAGGATTTACTTATCGTGAAGGTAAAAAATGGCGAAAATCACTCACTAGGGCCATCAAAGAAATTAAATATTCAGGACAATGGGGATTTTACAGATTTCAAACTAAAGAAATACATTTGTGGTTCAAAAGAAATATAGATAAAAGAGATCTGTGTTATTTCTTGGCTCATGAGATTGGGCATTCATTCAATCCAAGACATAAAAGCCCTTATAAAGAGGAAGAAAAAGCAATTAAATATGAACACGCAGCTTTGTATGCATATGATTTAGCAACTGAAATCATCCAAGGAATAAAGAAAAAAGAATTAAAATGAATACAGGACGGTTATCATCTATTGGTTTGATAATTGCATAAGAGAGATTTTATGAAAGAATTTGCTCATCTCCACGTTCATACATCTGCAAGTCTTCTTGATGGAATTTCATTGCCAACAAAAATGTTTGAAGAAGCAGGCAAACGAGGCATCAAAGCAGTTGCGCTAACAGATCATGGGAGCATGGGTGGGCATCTTGAGGTTCAAATCGAATCATCCAACATAGAAAATTGCCCCAAAATCATCTTCGGTTCTGAAATTTATATCGTACCGGATCGGCATAAAAAAGAAGAACGATCTTTGAGAAGGCATCTTATTCTTCTTGCTAAGAACGAAATAGGATATAAAAATCTTATTTCAATTAACAATGAAGGATGGAGAAACTTCTATTATCGTCCAAGAATTGATTTTGATTTTTTGTCTACTCACTATGAAGGATTGATTGCAACAAGTGCTTGCGCTAAAGGAGTGGTATCAGAATCTTTTGTCCGCAATGATGTAACAAGTGCCGCCGAAACAGCATGTCAATACCATGAATTATTTGGTGAAGACTTTTATCTTGAGATTCAATTAATTAGTGTTGGTATTGATGGGAAAGATATTCAGGCTCCTGTCAATCGAGGTATTGTTGCATTGGGTAAAGCGTTCAAGATTCCAGTAATTATTACAAATGATGTTCATTATGTCAATGAAAAAGATTGGATTCTCCATGAAAAAATGCTACATTTGAACACTGGAAATATCGATTGGAGTTTTAACACTAGAGATATTTGGCTGAAAACTTGGGATCAACTCAATGATGCTAGAGAATTATATTACCCCGAATTATCTTATAAACAATTTAATGAAATGATGGCAAGAACTCTTGATGTAGTCGCAAAATGCGACTTCAAGATTCAGACTGGCAATGCCTACATCCCAAATTATGATTATACAACTCATCCGAAATATCGTGGTGAAAAGACAAAAGAAGAATTTTTTATTGGCTTAACTGTCAGCGCATTAAGAGACTTTCTTTCAAAAAATCCTGGCTTATCTAAAAGTATATATGAACAACGCTTGATGAAAGAAGTTGATGGCATCATACAAATGAAGGCCATAGACTATTTTCTAATCGTTGAAGATCTTGTTAGGTTTGTCAAAGGGCAAGGCAAGCTTATAATGATCAGAGGAAGTGCAAATGGTAGTTTGGTGTGCTATCTTCTCCAGTTTGGATATATCGACCCTGTGCGTCAAAACATCTTGTTTGAACGATTTATTAGCCCTGCTAGAATTGAAACTGGAATGTTTGATGTTGATATAGATGTAGATATGGAACGAGAAATGAGGCCAAAGGCAGTTCAATATCTTAAAAGCAAATACGGTGAAGATAAAATATGTAATGTAGGGAGTTACAATAGGCTTATGTGGAAAGCTGCCATTAAGGATATGGCAAGAATTGAAGCTCTTGAACTCAAAGCAAAACTAGATAAAACAACACATCCAAGTGAAAAAAAAGATATCGAAAAATCTCTTGATAAGTTTAGTTTTAAAAGAATGAATCAGATCACCAATCTTATGGAAAAAGCATCGCAACAAGAAGGCGGAGATATATCCATAGAAGACACAAAGAAAAATCAGCCTGTCTTCCGAGAATGGTATGATCAAAATGAGAAATGGATCAAAACCTATATTGAACCAATTATTGGTTTACCCAAAGCACCTGCAATACATCCTGCTTCGGTCGTTATTCTTCCTGGCAGTATGGATGATTTGTTACCGGTTCGATCTCAAATCAGTCCTCAAGATAAGAAAACGAGAGTATTATGCACTCAATGGGAAGGGTCACATACCGGGCGAGAAGATCTCAGAACTTATGGATTTATGGCTCTAGATGTTCTGGGAGTAAAAACTTTGAATGTTGTAGCTGACACGATTAAAATGATCAAAAAAATTCATAAAATTGATATCAGGATCGAAGATATCCCATTTGACGATATCAAAACGATTAGAGGATTTAAAAACGCTGAAACTCTTGGAGTGTTTCAATTGGGAGCACCTGGGATCACAGAGATTTTAAAATCAATCAAACCCGACTGTTTTAGTGATGTTGTAAATATGTGTGCTATTGATCGGCCTGGTCCACTTTCAATTAAGGCCCATATTGATTATGCAAAACGTAAGCATGGTGAAGAAAAAATTGAAACATTTCATAAGTCAATTGATCCTATTTTGGCTGATGCTTATGGGATGCCAATATTCAATGATCATATTATGTTGATTGGCATGTCTTTTGCAGGATTTACCCCTGTAGAAGCAGAGGAACTTAGAATTGCTTCAAAATCAAAAAAAGGGCAAGCCAGTATGAAGCCCATGAAGGATAAGTTTATTTCTCAGGCTATCAAGATCCATGGTGAAGAGACCCGAAATATAGCCGAAAGAATATGGGATAAAATTGAATTATTCGGTGCATACAGCTTTCCAAAGGCTCATGCTAGTGGATACGGTCTTGTTGCATGGGCAACAATGTATCTCAAGACTAATTACCCAACTGAATTTTTTTGTAACTTGCTTAATTATTCTGATCACGATGAATATTCTGAAATCCGTAGAGTAGCAATAAAACAATACGATGTAAAATTTATCATGCCGGATATTAATGTTTCAACTGATGAATTTATAATAAAAAACGGTAGAATTGTGTGGTCTCTTGGTGGGGTCAAAGGAATTGGTCCTAACGCACTTGCAGATCTTATAAAACACAGACCCTATATATCCTTTGCAGACTTTTATAAACGGGTTGACAAGAGACAATTAAATAAAGGCAAGATAGAAGCTTTGATTTTTGCAGGGTGTTTACGTAAATTCAGTGATCCTCTTCCTTTGCTCCATGAACTATACAGGGCACGCCAAAGCGAAAAGAAAAAAGGAAGCTATGATCCAATTTATGATTTATACAAAAAAGAAGACTGGTTGAGACTCCAAAGTGAATATCTTGGATTTCAAACAATAAGTTTTCTTGAAATGTATAATAGCCATATAGAAACCGTAATGGTAAAACGAATTGAGGATTTTAGCCGTGAAGTGACTGGTAATGATATTTCTATAGTGGGGCAAGTTACATATGTACGATCAGCAAGCGGTAAAAATGGTGTTTATCTTCGGGGTAAAATATCTGATATCGATGGAGTGGTAGATTTTTTTATGTGGAATGATAACTATGAAATTCACAAAAACAAAAAATCCATTCCAAAAGAAGGTGATATTATTTTATTGTCTGGAAAAAAGAAAGAATGGAATAAAACATATTCAATTCATGCAAATAGAATCAAAATAATATCTGCATAAGGCAATCGTGATGAATATTGACCAGTTCTTTGCAGGGGCAAAAGGATTACAAGAAAAGATAAATATCCCCGAATGGTTTGTAATTGACCCACATCTCGATAGATTTGTTTTGATTGTTCATAAAGAAGAACATAGTAAAATTAATTTCGGCATTAATAGTTACGAAGGATGTTTGCCTGAATTTTGGACCAAGGTTGCCGGAGTAACAAAAGAAGGGCGCGAAGCTGTTATAAGAAAAATGCATTCATACATAAAAAACTCTAAAATGAAGGCGAGTTCAAAATTAGTTTTCGATACTGGGAATGAATTTCATAATAATGCAATAAAAGTTATGGTTCAAATAATAAATCCAACAGACAACTCAATCTTCACGGATGAAAGACATGTTGGGTATATTCCAAGAAATTTAGCTAATTTTATAAGGTTTGCCGAATTATACGGGATAAGATATGATAGTAAAACCACAGAGATAAAATCATCCAAGGATTGGGTAAGTGTAAAACTTACAATAAGACCAGAGGATATATTTCTACATTTAGGAAGATCTCTACGAGATAAAGATAATATTACACGAATTCCCATTGTAAGTAAACGAATAACGGGCGCAACGGTAGAAGATTTTAGAAAAGCTTTAATACGAACTCCACAAAAAAGGAAAGAGTAATGCCGATATACGAATTTGCCTGTAAAACATGTGGAAAAATTACAGAACATTTGTTTAAAGTTTCAGATTTATCTGCTACATGCAAATGTGAATGTGGTTCAGTTACAAAAAAAATTATATCGCGTATCGGCATGATAAATATGAATTCTAAACCGCTAAGTGGGGTTGATGATACGGACGAACTCACTCTAGGTAAAATCGTTGCAAATAAGGGACTACCAGCAGAACATAAGCGTAAATATGCAGAAGCAAGAGAGAGGCGAAAGAAGGTTTTAGAATATGAACAAGGTCTCCGAGCAAGAGAAAAAAAATATAAGTTTACATCGGAGACAAAAACAGAAGATGTTGACCGAGGAACCTAAGATAAAAACTGTCTAGGAGGAAAACTATGAGAAAATTATTTAACACGAACCTTGAAATGAAAATGATGCATCTTGATAAATTCTATGATCTAATTAAAAATCAACTCGAACATGGTGGTCAAAAGTATAAACAAGAAGGAGACGGAACGAAAGAAGAGACAGATTCGATTTGTGAATTCGTCCCTGGAACTACAGGCGTGGATTGGGTCCTGGGAACCATATCAAAATATTTACGCCGTTTTAAAAATTTCCAACGCGAAAAAGATCTACTAAAGATTGCTACATATTGTTATATTATTTGGCTTAAATATGGATTTCATGAACAAAAAACTCACGATGAAGATATAAAGATGGAAGGATAATGGAAAAAATCGTCAAAGAATTTCTTACGGTAGAAGAAAATATCAACGGTGATATTTATATCATTGATATGGACGCCGATCTTGATCTTACAGATATATCGAATGCAGTAAATACTATATCCGGCAAAATTGATTTTATGAAAAAAATTGCCGCAAAAAGAGAGTGTGAATATGAAAATGCTTTAGCTGATTTTGATGTGTTTATGGCCGAACAGGATGAAAAAGTAAGACTCATTGTTGGGAAGGGCGAAGAGAAAATAATAAAGGCAATACAAAGAAAACCAAAATGGTTACAATACAAAAAGGAAATAAATGAACTAAAATATCGGATGCAGGAAGCCCAAGGACATGTTTCATCACTAATCTATGCCGCAAAAATGATCGAATTAAAACGCAATGATATCCGCAAAATGCCCGAGCTAGGCGAAGACAAAGGATTTATAACTAGGAGAAACTTCTCAGTAAAAATGAATAAGGCAAGTCAACGAACCCCCGTAAAAAAGGAGAATTAAAACATGGTAACAAACATCAAAAAATTAAAATCATTTATTAAGAACCACAAAGAAGAAGAAGCTAAGAAAGAAGAACGCAAAAATCAAAACAGCATAAACTTTTATCAGAATAAAGTAGGCAAAAATGCTTTGTTCCTTTGCCCCCCGCACGAAAATATGGAAGGTCTCCCTTTTGTTCTTCGTGGTAAACATAGAAATTGCGGTCCAGAAGGAAAAACTGATTTTATGTGCGCAAGTTGTGATGGAAAAAACCTAAAGGCTTGCCCTCAGTGTGTTGAGGTAAGAGAACTTTATGATACTGGGCGCGAACGAGATAAAAAAAAGGCCAGCAAAATTAGAAGGAACCAGAGGTTTTATTGGCAGGTTATTGATACCTCTCCGATTCTCGAAGTAGAAAAAGATGAAAAAATCATTATCCCTGATTGTCTTCTTGATTTTCCAGCAGAAGAAGATACCAAAAAGAGGAAGGAACGTGGGTGCAAAACCTGTTCATGGGCCGAGTCTTGCGAGGGTGGAGTTAGAGCGTGGTCGATTGGTAAGAAAATTCAAGAGCCAATCTTGGATGAACTAGACGATCTTCTTGACGATGAAGACGTTACAAATCCAAAAGTAGGACGACCGATTTTTCTAAGGCGTAAGGGCGAAGATGCCACTACGACAGAATACTCTGGGATAAAATTCATGAGACCGATTAGTTTTCCAAAGGAAGTGGTTGATCGAATCTATGGACAGTTAAATGATTTAAGCCAAGTAAGCATTCCGAAGGAACCTGACAAAATCAGGGATCTCATGACAGGTGTTCAAACTGAAGATGCAGAGGGTGCAACTGAGGGAGATGATATACCTAAATGTTTTGGTAAATACGATGAGGATGAAGATGAATGCTTAAAATGCGATTTTTGCGAACCTTGTGAAGTAGAATCAAAAGGAATCAGTAGTTCTAAGCCAAAAGCTAATGAAGAAATTGATGATGATGATAATGATTTGGCTCCGGCCCATGAAGACCCTGATCCCGAAACCAATACGGACAGTGATCTTGAAGATGATGAATTAGAAAATCAACTCAAGAACCTCGCACGAAAACGGCAAGCTGAACGACAAGCAGCAAAAAACAATAGAACACCGGCTCCGAAGCCTGATGAGGACGATGATTAATGAATAAGATTGAAGATGCATTATTTGACGGATTAACTGAAAAAGGGAAAGACACAAGTACCGTTATTCTTGGTAAGCATAAGACATTTGGGCTTGTGCAGAATTGCATTTCTACTGGATCACCATCTATTGATCGTATAATCGCTAAGGATATCGAAGGTAAATTTGGAATCCCATGTGGAAGAATAAGTTTTATAAGCGGCAAACCATCATCCGGCAAAACAACTCTGTGCCTCCACCTTTGCGCAGAGGCACAGAGGCAAGGAGGAATTGCCTATTATATTGATTCAGAACATCGTGTAGATCGAAATTATGCTAGAATAATTGGGGTAGATATTGAGAAACTTTTCTATAATGCCCCAAGTACTTTAGAAGACATATTGGAGGCAACCGATAAGACCATTGAGGTTGTCGGTAAATTAAGAGAAGATAATAAGATTAGTGAAGAAATATCTAAAATCCCTATTCTGATTATTGTAGATAGCGTTAGTATTGCAACCAGAGCAGAAAAAGAAACAGGCGTAACTGGCGGTGGCAAGGGTGAACATGCAAGATTGTTGTCGAGATTTCTTCGCAAGATTACACCAGAAATAAGTAAATTAAATATTGCAATTCTTTTTGTATGCCAAATCAAATCAAAAATAAATATGGGGTACAATGCACGGGGAAGCAAAGAAACATTTCTTGCTGAAGATACTCTCAGATACCATTGTACAATAGGTTTAAGAACACAAAGAATATCTACCTTAAGAAATAGCAAGAATATTAGATATGCCGACATAGATCTATATGTAACAACTAAAAATAGTTGCTTACCTCCTTTTCAGGAAGCAGAAGTTGAACTACAATATGGCATTGGTTTTAATTATTATGCGAGCTTAACGGACACCTTGATTGAATACTATGGTGCCGAATCAAAAGGAGCATGGTACAATCACAAAGATATAGGCAAATGGCAAGGCAAAGACGGTATAAAAAAATTAATCGAGAAAGATCCCAAAATTGCCTCCGAAATCTCTAAAATCTTAACTTCTCCAGCTATAGTTAAAATAGGAGTAACAAAAGGATCGATCAAGAAAGAATCTATAAGCCAAAACGGAGAAGACGATGATTAATTAGGGGCGCATGGCATGATGGAACCGATAGTATGTTTTGCAATGGCCTTGGCTGGTTGGTTTATTGCAATGAGAAGGATTCATTGCCTTATAAGTGGAAACAATTGGTCAACTGTTATAATGGCAGGGATAGAAGAACTTCTGGCGGTGGCCTCTATTATTTTGGCTATAAAAACCAATACAGTAGTAAGCATCGCTGCTCTCACTATCGGTGCAATGATAGGTGTTAGACTTGAATATAAAACAAGGAAAAAATAATCAATATCGATATAAGGAAAAATCATGAAGTTTATTGCGTGTGCTGATTTACATATTACTGATAAAATGCCTTATTCTGATGACAAGAATGATCGTCAAAATGAACTTTTAAATGCATGGAAAGAAGTTTGCGATTGTGCAAGAGAACATGGATCAAATACTATTTTGATTGCAGGAGATGTGTTCGATGATATAAACATTTCTCCCAAAGCATTTGACATTTTTTCTGCCATGCTTGATATATCCAAGGGAATGACAAAGATAGTTATATCGGGAAATCATGAAACAGATGAATCTGGCGGAGCATTTGTCAAAACCTTGGCACATATTCCATCTATTGATACTGGAATCATTTCCCCTTCTAGCAAAATATCAGGTTGGAGAATAGTATCTCTTTATAATGTTGATCTTGTTATTTTTGATTTTTATAATTCATTTACCAATTTGCTAATAGGTATAAGAGAAGCATTAAAAAAAACAAACCCTAACAAAATAAAGATCATGGTTGGGCATCAATCAGTGGTCGGTATGGAGATGAGAAATTCAACCATTTGCACACAAGGAATCCCTCAAAATTGGTTCAATAGAAAAGGTATCATAGGGGAAAATTTCGATTTGGTTTTAATGGGTGATTTCCATAAAGCACAAAAATTAAAAAGTGATGTTGAGGGATATTATCTGGGTAGTCTTATTCAACACAGTTTCCGTGATGAGGGTACGACTCCCTCATTTAGATTGATTGATATACAAGAAAACAAAATAAGTACGAAACAAATCAATATTAACTGCCCAAAATTCCATACGATACAATTCATAGAAGGCAAACTTGAACCGAATCTTGATGTGATATCAAAGAATGGATACATAAGGGTTACAATAGTTGGAACACAATCGTATATTGATTCAAAGCCAACAAATAAATTAAAAGAACTAATAGAATTAAAATGTAAACCCAAAAAACTAATGATTTCAAATCCAACAGTTACATGCTCGGTACCAACACTAGAAACAGTTGCAGTATCAAGACTCATGAACAATGAAGAACTTATAGAAAAAATAATTTCAACAGACAATAATAAATTACCAACTAAACTTTTATATGATGTAGGGATCAAATACCTAAAAAGATCACAGCAATATAAATAGGAGGTAATCATGGGATTGTTTGAATCATGTATAACCATATTAACGGTTTTTGTCTTTATGCTTCTCGGTGTTATCATTGGGTATACAGTGGGGTACGACCGCGCCAAATTGGATGTTATGAATAAAAAATCATATGATATGGCAAATCCAACAAATGAACTCTAAATCTGAACTTAAAGCTGAAACTAGAAAGTGCCGTAATAAAAATTGCAAAACACCTATTTTTATGGAATGGGCACATTCAAGAAATCAGTTGTGTAGTTTTTGTAGGTGGGATATGGAAAAGAAACTCGCTAAAATACAAGGTAGAAAACCAGACTACCGCAATATAACGGGAGAATAAATATGTCTAGCACTAACCATAGGCAATGCCAGGTATGTGAACAATTGATTCCTTTAGATTCAAAGCATGTAAAAATTAAAAGTGGCCAAGTATACCATGAACTTTGTGCAAAAGAAATTGCTGAAGCTTATTTGACATTCACAATTAATACCTCAAAACTACCACCGCTATCTAGGAAAGCGCAAAAAAAACAGAAAGAAGAACCAGTAACCGAAATGAATAAGGCCGAACAAAATGATAATTAAGCAAATCATGGCCCATAACTTTGTTACTTATGAATCATTAAACCTACAATTCCCAGAGAAAGGAATTATCGGGATAGAAGGCAGGAATCTTGATAAACCAGTTTTAGACACAAACGCTTGCGGAAAAACGCTGATTTTAGATATGATATCGTATGCTCTATATGGCGAAGTGTTACGGAAAAAAGCTGCCAATGTAATAGGTCCTTTTGATGATAAAATGGTTCTATCAGTGGCATTTTTGATGGATGGTCCTAGTAGAACAATAATCATAAAGCGAGAACGTAAAGGAGCAAATGAATTAGTAAAGATTAAAATAGATGGTAAAGTCTATAATGGAAAACAGCGGAAAATGCAACCCATTATTGACAGACTTGTTGGAATTGAATGGTTGACATTTCAGAACTGTATCTTGTATGGAAATTCATTGGATAGCAATTTTATGTATGTAGGACACAGCAAGAGAATTGAAATTTTAGCTCAAATTGCTGGAATATTGCATCTCAGAGAAGCCAGGAAATTAATTAATCCAGATCTCAAAGAGGCCGAAAAAGAGGTTGAACATAGCAAAGGCAAGCTTGAAACAATACGCGAAGCTAGAGTTAGAACTAAACGATCCTTAAATGAATCGCAACAAAGACTTAAAAACATAGAGACCGAACAAGAAGATGCGAAAAAATTGCTTGCCAAATCATTGGTCAAAATTAAAAATGATTATGATAGCATAGATTCTAAAACTCTTGAAAAAGAAATCGTTGCAAATACTGAATTGATAAATAATATCAAAAAACAATCATTAATACATGAAAAAGAAAAAAACGAGATACTTTCTACTGACCCCAAAAAACAATTAGAGAATGCCATAAAAGAAAAGGCTCAAATAGAAACTTTGCAAAAAAAGAGAGTAGGCGAAATAGAAAAATTAAAAAAATCCGGTGAGTGTCCGCTATGCCTATCGAAAGTTAACGAGTTAATGGTGAATCAGTTATCAGACCAAATACCTAAACTCAATGGAAAAATAATTCATAATGAAACAACAGCAAGAAAATTAATTGATAGGGTAGAAGAACTTGATAAATTAATTTCAAAATCAAAAGATACAATAAAGCGTTTAATTGATGAGATTGCTGAAAAACAACTTCAAATAAAAAATAAATCTATCCTCATTTCGCAAATCGATTCAATTGAGAATCAACAAAAGGCTCAGAAAAATATTGTAGCAGAATCAGAACTAAGGTTGGAGCATACTCAACAAGAGTACGATGAAATATCGGATCAACTTCTTAAAGAGTTTTTTGGTAATAAAAGTAAACGGATCAATCGAGATGTACTTCAATATTGGAATGAGAAATTCAGCCCACGAGGGGCAGAAGCTGAATTAATCATAGATCTTGTAGGGAAATTGCAAGCATACGCCAATAATTATATTCACAAATTAACTGATGGCAGCATTTCAATTTATATCACGCCGCATCGAGAAAGTAAATCAGGAGCAGTAAAACAAGAATTATCAATCAACATAATAGAAAATGGAGAGGAAAAAGATTTTGATTTATACAGTGGTGGGCAAATAAATAGGATTGAAAAAGCCATAAGACTAGGATTAATGAAAATCTTAACGAGTGATGTTGGATTCAAACTATTCGATGAAATAGGAAAGGACTTATCGACTAAAGGATATGAAGAGGCCATTAAACTAATGAGAGAAATTTTTTATGAACAACAGATCTTTCTTGTAACAAATGATCGTGAAAGTAAGAAATTGTTTGATCACCATATAAGAGTTACACTTAGTGGTGGAAAATCTAAAATAGATCACTCTTGGGAAACTAAAAATGAAGAAAAAGAAATCACTTAACAAAGAAGAACGAGTAAATAGATTATTTGATAACATCAACAGTTTATCAAAAACTATAAAAAGTACAAAAAATATTGTAATGGGCATAGACCCTGGTAGAACAAGCCCAGGTTTAGCGTTTGCAACTATAAATGATGATAAAAATATAGAAAAATTTACTATAAATACCAAACTAAACGGATTCGGTAAAGTCATAGAAGTAGAATCATGGATGATGAATCACGTCTCGACATATCCACCCGCAATCGTTTTAATGGAAGATTATGCGTTTGATTCAGAATGGGGAAGAGAAAAAGCAGGCGAAATGGTTGGAGTAATTAAAAGGCGTTTATGGCTTCAAGAAATCCCTTTAATTTCTGTTGCTCCTCAATCACTAAAAGCATTTATAGGAGCAATGAAAAAAGAAGAAATAATGAAGGAAGTTCTTAAACGATATGGTATAGATACTTCAAAATCAGATGAGGCAGATGCAGTTGTTCTTGCGAAGATGGGAATTGGGATCAATAAAATAATACAATGTGGCATGACACTTGCAAACCAGGATGATAAGAAAGTATTTGAAAATGCTGCTTATAAATTTATTAATCTAACTCATAATGAGGCCAAAACTCTAATCAATATATTAATCATGAGAGGGGAAGAGGCTAATGAATTCGCCAGGGGCAAAGAAAAAGCTAGGAAGACCAAAGGGAAGTAAAAATAAACCCAAAAATGATGAAGAAGAAAACAATGGAAATGATGACCAAAACATATGTCCAGATTTAGAAACAATACTAGATAGTAATGATAATAAAGATAATACAATACAGTGGCAGAATGCAGCAAAAAAATCTGAGCAAACCATGAGAATGGCCCTTGCAGGATTTAAAAAACTTAGAGAAATGTTGAATGTTGCGATTATGGCGGCTGAACGGGCAAATACACCAGCCCAATGGTTTGATGCTATGACTGCAACGAAATCGATACCGCAATTGATTTTTTGTGATGATAAAACAGGATGGATGGATATAGGATATTGTAATTTTAATTGTAATAACAAATGCTACAAATTTAATTCAAAACGATGGATTTGCACTATTCTACATTGCACTCGTGAAAAAATTACTGCATGTGATGACAAAGATGATGTATGCCAAGCAGCAAATATTCTTCGAGGATTTGCTGATCGATATTTTATAATACATAATATTTTGATTAACGAGGGAAAAATTGGAAATTATAACAAATTATCAGATACTTTTAATTCAATGTCTAAAAGAAGAAATAAAAGCATATCTGACAATTCCTAAAACGCCCGAACAAAAGAAACTCAAGGAGATGGCAAGGTCATGGATTTTTGATGACAACTACCATTTTGATAATGAATTTTCTTGCATACGTATTTGTAATACTCTTGGTAAAAATATAAAAGCACTAAGATTAAATGTTCTATTTGCAGAACAAAAAGGATGGACGCTTGATGACTTGATGAAATTTAGTTTTACGGGAAAGGACCCAAAGGTGAAAGAAAATGGCCAAGACAGATAAGGTCAAATTAAGACAAGCAATAAAAAATCAAAAAGAAAGCCGAAACACTAGCATATCATTTGATAATAAATATCGACTGATTAGATCAAAAAACGGAAAGATTCGGGATATACTTTTTCTTTTTGGATCTTGGGTGGGGCATCGATTATCTGACATCATGCAAGATCCACAAGGGCAGAATTATATATTTAATTATATTTTGAATCCAGAAAATAATTTTCCCACCGATTTCAAAAGAGCAGTTTTTGATATCGCAAAAAGTTTGGAAGCTGAAGACGATCATATTTCTTCAAAAGAAGAAAACGATATTCCTTATTAACATGCTTAATAATTGGGTTAGATTATGTATTTCTTTACATCAGATGAACATTATAATCATAAAAATATAATTAAATATACCAATAGGCCATTCAAAACTATTGAAGAAATGAATGGCACACTTATTGCAAACCATAATGAAGTCGTCAAAGATGAAGATTTCGTTATTCATGCTGGTGATTTTGCTTTTGGGGATGCTGAGCAAATAATCGATCAACTAAAAGGATATCATATTTTCTTACGAGGAAGCCACGATAAATGGTTATCAAACATAGCACCCTATATATGGGAAAGAAAAATTCAAGACGAATATGTTGTCGTTTGCCATTATGCCATGAGAGTTTGGCCTAGATCACATTATAATAGTTGGCAATGTTTTGGACATAGCCATGGTAAATTAGAACCAATTGGAAAACAATGGGATATCGGAGTAGACAATAATAATTTTTATCCTATCAGTTTTACGCAATTAAAAAAAATAATGGAAGAAAGACCAAATAATCCCAACCTAGTTTTGAAACTCATTACGGAGAAAGTGAAATGAGCGAACTAGGCAAATTCCTAAAGTCCAGGAAGATGTGCGCCACGGATACGGCGCAATTTGCATACTTGAAGCGATTAACCGATGAGCTTGACTGCCTCAAGAAGACGAGCAGTACGGCGATTTTCCAGCAGGCCGTCTTTGCTTTCTGTCAGGCAGTTTCAGCGTTAGCTAGGATAGAAGCAATGAAGACAGAAAACCGTGCATGCGTCGCAAAAGGTTATGCGGAGTCGTATGACTCTGAGGCGTTTTTTGAGGTTTCTGCCTTAGTGCTGAAGGGGGTGAAACATGAGTAACGCTTTACTTATTTACCTCCAGTATCAGATACATCAAAGCAAAGATGCAACACACGCTAAACACCTTGAAGAGCTACTAAGGTCCGTCGAAAAAGTACTGATGGAATTGACTGAAGTAAAAGCAGAGAACACTAAATTGCACAGGATATTCCATACTATGCAAGCAGCTTATCAATACGTATACCCAGAACCAAAGGCGTCGAAGCAAAACAGGAGAGAAAAGAAGGGGAAAAAGTGAAATGAGCGATCCAATACTTGCCTATCTGGTGGCGAAGGGATGCCGCAGTTATTGTAGCAGTATACAAAGCGGTGAGTTCTGTGATTGTGGAAGAGAAGACGCTCTCGCTCTCTATCAATCCATCTCGGTTCGGTTGAGGAAGGCAGAGGAAGAATTGGCCCAGGAACGTCAAGAAGCGGCTTTATTGCAGAAGGAACTGTCGCGCAAATGTGGATGCTTCTTCAATGCCGAGGGGGATTGTATTAGCCGTTGTGCATACCATAAGCGGATTGAGGTCAAAATAAGTTCGAGCATACAACTCCAGGAGGAACTGACTGAGGTGAAGGCTGCGCGTGACAGCTACAAAGCTGACGCTGAATACCTGCGAAAGTGGCGACAGATCAAAGGACGCAATCCCGGAATTCCATGCGCCTGTGAGTTTGGGCAGGACGGGGAGACACCGATAGTGTGGTGTTCGGTTCATGCTAAGATGAGAGATGCGTTGAAGTTCTACGCAGAACAGGTGCCGAAGATGCGTATGTTCTACAATCCACCGACAGCATTCCATCATTCCAGTGATGAGAGTTTTGATGCACACATAGAACTGGAAAGGGACAAGGGCAAGCGGGCCAGAGATGCTTTGGCCTTGGAAGGGAGGGATTAAGACGATGAACACCCCTGAACCTTGTTGCAGATGCAAATGGCTGTACGTCAATTGTTTATACAAGAACGATCCATCTTATCAAGCCGAATGCACAAAGGGCCACTCACTTGGGCCTTGTGAAAGTTTCAAGTTGTACGATGGAAAATCCCCCTTTTTGGATACCTGCAAAGGGAGGGAGTAAGACAATGCCTAGAATCAAAATTTCGCTTAACGTTAATTTGATTTTGCTGTGCAGTAAGTGTGGAAATTTACTACCCGGCACGGTAAGCGAAAGCAGATCTGGTGGCCCTCCTTATTGGATATCAGTTGATATGTGCCAAGAATGCTTAACTATTGCCAAAAAAGAAGGATACGCAGAAGGAGTTTATGATGCCTGAAGTCACAGTTGATCTGGACGTTTATTGCGGGACGTGTGGCACACCACTATGCCATCAAACAAACAGCGCCAAGATCAGAGGACGATGCAGTATTTATGTCGCTGTTTGTGGGGAATGCGTGGATGCGGCGAAAGACAGAGGGTACACAGAAGGATACAATAAGGGTTGCCTAGACAGTCAGGAGGCATGAGCCATGATTGACTATTCCAAACCGATCTTATGTCTGGACTTCGACGGTGTCATTCATAGTTACACAAGCGGTTGGAAGGGGGCCAGAAACATTCCAGACATGCCCGTCGCAGGAGCCCTGGAATTTCTGTGCAAAGCAACAGACGAGTTTGACGTTCACATCTTTTCAAGCAGGTCCCGGTACTTTGGCGGAAGGAGGGCAATGAAGAGGTGGTTGAGAGATAGGTACACTGAACTAGCTTTTGGGCCAACAGAAATACCCGCTTGGTTATTGTCTTATATCGGAAGAACAGCATTCGCTGATCCTTGGGATTATGAAGTTGGGTGGGCAGTGAAGAAACTGATTAGCAAGATCAAATTTCCACTCGAAAAACCCGCCGCACTGGTTACGATAGATGATAGGGCCATTTGTTTCGATGGAACATTCCCATCGTTTAACACAATCAAGGCTTTCAGGCCATGGAACAGGAGAAGCCAGCCATGACTAACTATTCAAAACTCACTGATGCGGAATTGAACGAAAAGGCGGCTAGTCTTTGCGGGTGGAAAGACGATCCAGCATGCGAGGGCAAGCCCTTTGAGTTTATGTTAGGTCCAGATGGAAAGCCTGGATTTAGACCTGACTACTGCAAGCTGGAGAACCTTGGGTTGTGTGTGAGAGACTTTCTACCTGTGCTTAAAGAGAAAATATGGCACAGGGGCAAAGACGCCTTCGACGTTGTGTTGCATGTCGGACATGATTGGCACAGAATTACTGTTACCGATGCAAAATGTAACACATCATATGGGGATTTCAGTAAAAACCTAGCACGAATATCTACTGAGTTATTCTGCAAGGCGATGGAGGGCGATGATGACCGACTATTCCAAACTTACCGATGATCAGTTGAACACGCTCGCTGCGAAGCATTGTGGGTGGACTGACATCGAATTTGAACAAGAATTTATAGAGGGATGGTTCGGGATACCTCCTAATGCGTCTGAGTCGAGACTCATTCCAGACTATTGCAAACTGGAAAGGCTCGGAAGGTGTATAAGGGACTTTCTCCCTGTCTTGGAAAAGAAAAAATGGTGCAAAGTGTTGTTTGATATTGGACACGACAATTATTGCAGGGTCATTATCGTCCACGTAAAGGACGAGATAGTACACGGTGACCTCAATGATAACCTTGCACGAACCTTCACGGAGCTATTTTGCAAGGCAATGGAGGAGGAATAATATGGAAGACAAAAGTGTGCGTGCTTTTCAACAGGCCGTGCTTGTGTTCAGCCAAGCCATTGCAGCACTGGCTGAAATGGAGGCCATGGAAGCTGAAAACAATGCTTGCCGGGACAAGGGTTGCGCGGGCGCGTACGGTGCCGCTGCCTTCTTTGCGGTTCCTGAGAGATTCGGGCTTGACCGGAACAGTGTACTGAAAACATTGAGGTCAATGGAGAGGGAATAAAGTGCCTAAGTTCCGGATGACCAAAGCGGAGGCCCAACTGATAGTAGACGCAATAGTGGTATGGGAAAACGGACAGAATGAGGAAGGAATAGAAGCTGGTTGTATTGACGCATGTCCTCTATGCAGCAAGTATTTTTATAGTATGTGCGCCGAATGCCCAGTTGCTAGGTACACAGGAGAACTTAATTGTAATGGAACCCCTCATCCATTTCAGTTCGGGAGGGACGAGGACATCCGCATGATACAGATAATTGCTTTTGGTCTCAAGATGCTTGACGATGCTGGATATGAGATTGTGGAGGAATAACATGCCGATTTATATGGACTTCAGAATGCCCTGTAGTTGTCCTTGCTATTACCTCCAGCGTGCCAAGGTTCCGCATAAGTGTCCCGTCTGTGACGGAACCGGACTCGTGAGTAAGCCACCTGGCATTGCAGGGGATCAACCTACTTGGTCGCGTAACGATGCGAGTCCGTATCCCTGCAAAGCCTGTGACGGCACTGGAATATTGAGGAATAACATGTCGATTTGTATTGACTTTAGAGTCCATCGTGATTGCCCTCTATATCATTATACATATAGGAAGGATGCCAAAACTCCCCACAAGTGCCCAGTATGTGATGGAACTGGTCTTGTCAGCAAGCCACCTGGCATTGCAGGAGATCAGCCTACTTGGTCGAGTAACGATGCGAGTCCGTATCCCTGCAAAGCCTGTGACGGCACTGGAATATTGTGGGGCTAACGTGACCCCGTGGTTTCAGGAAGGCTGCATCACGATCTACAACGCAGATGTCATGGACGCCCTGCGCGGCATCGAGAGCGAATCCATCCAGTGTGTAGTGACTAGCCCGCCCTACTGGGGCCTACGTGATTACGGCGTTGATGGGCAGATCGGTCTAGAGGCGACGCCAGATAAGTATGTCACAACGATGGTTACCGTTTTTCACGAGGTATGGAGGGTGCTCAAGGATGACGGGACGCTCTGGCTCAACATGGGGGACTGCTACGCAACGAGGGTTGGTAAGGGTGGTATGCATAACAAAAACAACGCCGGAAAACAGGCATATCGGATAATCGACGGAGGATTCATCCAACCGAACAGGTTGCCCATTCCCGGTTTCAAGCCGAAAGACCTTGTGGGTATGCCTTGGCGCATGGCCTTCGCCCTGCAAGCCGATGGGTGGTATCTGCGATCCGACATCATTTGGGCAAAGCCGAATCCCATGCCCGAGAGTGTTAAAGACCGGCCGACCAAGGCGCACGAGTATCTGTTCCTGCTGACGAAGCAGGAGAGGTATTTCTACGACCAGGAGGCCATCATGGAACCCGGTGTCGCCCGTAATCATCATGATGCAACAGGACTAGGCTATTGCGCTCCTGGGCAGACGCCACAGCGCGGGAATCGAATGGCAAAGAAGGAGCAATGTTCCGGGATGAGGAATGTCCGCTCCGTTTGGACAATCGCACCGCAAGCGTTTTCAGGGGCACATTTTGCCACCTTTCCAGAGGCCCTTGTGGTGCCATGCGTGAAGGCCGGCAGCCGAGAGGGGGACACGGTGCTCGACCCGTTTGCCGGATCAGGAACAGTCGGCCTTGTGGCCATGAAATTGGGCAGGAAGGCCATCCTGATAGATCTAAATGAAGCGTATTGCAAGCTCATGATAGAACGTATCGGCCAGCCCAATTTGCTGTGCACCACGGAGAAAAACAAGCCGTGAAAAGAGAAGAAGCAAGACAATTGTACCTACCTGGGAGGCGTATGATCAGATACGGCGATGAAGATAATCTCATCCCATCCTGGCTCATCGTCCGACATTTCCGCAACAAACAAACGGGCAATCCCGCCAGAAATGCGAAGAAGAAAGGAGGGAAATTCAAAAATAGTATAGCTAGAAAATTAAATAACAAATAAAGGAGGGCATAATGAAAAAGATTATCATGATTGTGATTGCATTGTTTATGTTTGTTCCTCTTCTTGTAGCTCAAGAAGCATTGGTCTGGAATCCCAAGGGCCTTACTTGGGACCACAACACCGAAACAGATCTTGCTGGCTATTTTATTTATGAATCATCGACCCCTGGTGACCCTGAACATGGGACGTATTTTATTTCAATACCAGCCGGCACAAATGTTTTTGAATTTCCAACAAATCAAAATTATGCAGAAGGAATTTTTTACTGGGTTACTACTGCATATGACGTAGCAGGAAATGAGAGTGGATTTTCTAATCAAGTGACAGCCGGATTTGATCATGTACCGCCTGCTCCACCTGTTGGTTGCAAGGCATACAAGTAAAGCAAAAAAGGGGGCGAAAGCCCCCTATTTGGAGAATTAAAATGGAAAAAGGGAAATTTATCGAGATTTTCAAAGAATACCTTACATCCTTTTTAGATTCTCAAGGATATAAGAATTTTATTGCAGGCAGCAAACGATTTGGATACGATTCAGAAACATCTGATTTAGATATCATAGTCTATGCTGAAAACAATTATAAACATGATTCTCTTCTATCTTTTTTTATAGAAAATGGATTTATTCGAGCAGGATCATCATACGGAGAAAACGTATCTTCAGTATGGTCTCTTGGAAATAAAATTCACATCAATGTTTTTAATAATGAAAAAGAATACGAAAATCTTCGTGAAGAACATCTTGCTGTTGAGAAAGTTCTCAAAAAAAACCCAATACTAATAAAGTTTATCAAAGAAATTAAGCTATATGCCCCTATAAAGGGCTCGTTTATATATCGCTCGTTGATTAATTGTTTTTCAGACGAAGAAATCAAAATATCAGCAGAAAACTCGGAAAAGACGAATAAAAAGAAAACCATTTCAATAAAGGAATTTGTAGATGCTTGAACTAATTAAAAATCCACATGAAGGTCAATTATACATTGACGATGAAGGGAAAAGATGGTTTTATATACATAGTAACTGGAAAGAAATCAAATATTCTACAGTAACAAGTGGTGGAACAATGGCAATGAATGGAACGGATATAGGTCAACCATTCATGAAACCAAGGAAACGGGCAATACCAATCATGGATTTTTTGGGGGGTACAAAATGCGAGGGACAATCACAAAACGATTAAGAAGGCAAGCGCATGAAGAAACAAAAGGAACCTATGCAAAAAACAGAATTGAGTACTACACCCAAAAGGGTGAAAAATTCATCGTGGTCGATTGCTTTAGAGGGAGATATCAAGCCCTTAAACAACTCTACAAAATTGCAAAGCATATCTATCCAAGCAAAAAAATGCCCAAGCTGCGAATCATGCCTGTACCAAAACAAAATCGGGGATCTCAAGGGGTGGGCTTGTCCGATATGCGGGAATTTCTGGATATTTTACAATAATGATTATTAAAGATATATCAAGGTAAAATCAGAACTTAACCAGTTATGTGAAATAATAGATAAGAATGCCCCTCTAGCTCACAAAAAGTAGGGAAAAATCGTAGTTTTCAATCAAGGCAACCTTCGCCCCCCCAGAAAAAACCCCTTAAAATCGATTTTTAAGGGGTTTTTCTTAAAAATGCTTATAAATCAATAACTTAATCAGGTACGGCGGCCTTTTTAATGAAATATGTACTTCCTGGCGGCACTGCATTTTTAAGCGCCTCAATGTCAGCATAAGTTGGGTCATCAACCTGCCATGCCTTTATAATCTGGATCGCGGCAGGTACACCATATTTAGCCAGGAGTTCAATAATCATTTGAGCAAATGCTAATTCTTGCATAATCGATTCTCCTTATTTACCTGTTGACTGTTGGAGATATTTAGTTACGATATTACTAATTTCGGTTGCTAATTTGGATAATTCAACTAACGCAATTTCGATTTGTTCTTGAAGAGGTTTTTTAGCAACTTCATCTTTATCTAAGGCATCGTACATTTTCAAAAGTTCACATAGCATTTGATGTATTGCACGATATTTATCGTGAATAATGATAATGTCATCTTTTTGCTGTTCATTTATAATATCCTGAGTATATAAATCACCAGCAATCTTCATTGCAGTATCTACCGCAATTCTGGTTGAATCAAGAGTAGAATATGCATTTTTTTTGAAATTAGCACATCCAACCATCAACCCTACGACCATTAGAATAATCACTACATTACTTGGCTGTCTTTTCATAATTATCCTCCTTTATTTTGTAATAATGCAAATCCCTTTATAGATCTTTATTGATCGACAAGAATAAATACCAAGCAGCAATTCTTCGACTATCTCCTTTATCATTATGGTTGCCGGAACACCATCCTTTATATAAAACCCATTTTCATACCTATTGGTTTGTGTGCCAAGATCTTCAATTACATAGCCTATTTTGGTGTAAGGATATAATAATCTGAATGATGTTTTAATATCATTGCTGAAATGCGAACCATCATCAATCACTATATCAGGATAGCCGTTTGTATTTAATATTTTATCGATAAATTCTTTATTGGTTGCATCCCCAATTTGGATCTTTATTCTATCCTCTTCAAAATAACAATGCCCATGAAGTTCTAGGCCAATTATCAAAGCATTTGGAAAATATTCCTTAAAGGCCCTTACACTCCCACCACGATTAACACCTATTTCAAATACTGATTTGATCTCATTTCGAAGGTGGCAAAACGATTCATCGTAAGCGATACCATAACCAGCCTGCGATTTATCAGTATCATATCTTGAAAAAATTTCGTTAAAATTGTCCATAATATTTATAATTATAGCAAATTAACCAATTCCTTTAAATTTTTATCATCTGGAAATGCATCAAGATACTGTCTCGGACTACCCTTACTGGATGATCTCCATTGAAGATTTGAATTAAATAAGTCCAAAATTTTGGTAACAGATCCTTGTTCTAGTATTTTTCCATACTCACCTAATGATTCCATATAGATATTGTAACCTTTACTTCTATCTTTATCTTGATCCATTTCCCATTTATGATTTTGCTTTTCACTAAGACTATCAAAAATTTTATTCCATGCTCTGACCATGTTGCCAGAATCATATAACTTTGTTACATGATCTTTGATTAGATTTACAATGCTTTCTCGTTTATGTCTATCTCGATATAGAAGCTTGATATTGTGAATATATTCTTCTTCATCATGACAAATAAATTTTACAAGACTTTGAAAAAGAATATATTCCTCTGCTGGATTTTTCATAACAATGGGGATGATTCCTGCTGCAATCGCTTCACCAAGGACCTGTTCACAAGTACCAAAATGGTCAGGATTTAGTGGATAACCAAATACATCAATTATTGCCAAATACGGTCTGACATCATCAATTACACCAGTAAACACAAACTTAGATTCAAGCCCTCTCTCTTTTACTTGTTGTTTGATTTTTTGTAAATCACACCCTCCACCACACATGATAAATTTTACATCAGGAATATCTATTTTACTGCAAAAATCGATGAAATTCGGGTGCAGCTTTGAATAATCAAGAGTACCAACAAACCCAATGTTAAACCCTTCATGAGGAATGGGTTTTACATCTAGATACTTGTCTATATTTCCGGTCGTCCATATGTGCCCAAGTTTGTTGTTATCTTTCAAATTTCTTATATTATCTGCTTTATAGCTTATAGGAGAAGAAAAAATCAATCGATCACAAAAATCAATCAATTTCTTTGGAAATACATATGGAGCACGAAGTCCTGATACATGTGACCATATGCACATTCTACATTTTGGCAAATCAGGATAAAGCAAATATTCAAATAAATAAGGATGATTCCAATAATGAACTACAACAATATCTGATTCATCCATACCTTTAAAAAGTTCTTCTTTATTATTTCTAAGATTTTCTTTTACCAATTCTTTATCATAAGAACTGTAATAATTATTATTCAAACAAAAAATTTTATGCTTGTTAATTTTATCGGTGTCAATCCAATTCATAAGAACTGACCCAATTCCACCACCTAAATGCACGGTCACATGAGCTACTTTATAAATCAATAAACTCTCTCTTGAATCCGTCATTTCTCAATGAAATTTTTATTTTATCAGAATGAGCAACAGCAGTTATCATAATAGGGTCATTAGATGTTTTTAGTGCATTTCTACTATTTATTTTTTTACCTTTAATTTTCATATATTTTTGTTTATAAGGAGTATCATCAAACAACGATATGATAGCACAATTTTTAAGATTAGTATTTTCATACAGATAAAGAAATTCTCTTGAAATACCAAATACATCAAACTGGAGTTCAGATAATGCCAATGAGTTGATGATTTTTTTCTTCTTTTCTAATTCTAACTTACTATGATTAATATAATCGTGCATTTTATATCTAAGATTAAAACTTTTAGTAAGTAAACTATTATATTTCCCATTGCGTTTGAATAATATTGTAAGATTTGGGAGTAGGGTTTTTTCACTTGTCATATTTGAATATGTAGTGATCGCATCTACAACGGAAAAACCATTATTAACAGCAATCAATGTAAGATGTTCCATATCGAAATGCTGTATATGTTCCCTCATTAAAAACCAGTAAAAATCAAAAAAGAACGTATTGGCATATAGCATGGCATCCGGGACACTAATACATAATAAACCATCAGGAGCCAATATTCTTTTAGCCTCTTTAAAAAATATATTCGGATCAAATAAATGTTCAAGAACCTGATCTGCAAATACGATATTGAAGGTTTCATTATCAAATGAAGTCTTTTCAGCTAAACCAAAAGAAATATTTTTAGATCCTAACTTGAGCGCAATGTCTACATAATGTTTTGAGCAGTCAATTCCATAAAGATTGTTGTATCCACGTTGATTCAAAAATCTCAAAAAACCTCCAGTTGCGCATCCAATATCTAAAATTTTATCATTAATTGATATATATCGATTTATAAAATCAAATAGTGAAGAATACCTTGCTAAGGAATTCATATTTGAACTACCCGGCAAATCGCCAGTATGATTTGGTGATTCAATATTGTTGATTGAATATTCACCATCGTAGTAACTCAGAATATTCTGGTAATCATTATAGCTTAAAGCATTCATCACATGTCCGCAATTGCAGCACATCACAATGGTAGCCGGATCATAAAGGAGTGATTCATCGAAATTACCACATCTCAATCTGATCAAAGGTTCAAAAGAAACATCTAAACAAATTGGGCATTTCAGGTCTTGATTTTCCATAAAAGATCCTCGGCTATATGATCTATATTTATTGGTTCACCAGCCTTGAGTTGATCACAATTTTTACAAATATCAATATTTTGCCTGTCCTTCATTAGCATTTGTACACGAAGATTTTGTATTGGGTGATCGTTCCATATCTTGTTTAATGGTTTTTGGAAGATATTTCCAACAACAATTTTTCTATTCCAATCCAAAAAACAAGCACTAACTTCACCATCAAATTGAACACAAAATGAATAAAAGATATATGGACAAACTTCAACATAAGTAATTGGATCACCATATACTCCAACTTCTTCATTTTTTTTGATACCTTCCATTGTCGTATCGTACCAACAATTCATTACATGTTCTATAGCGCATCCATCGCTTATAGGCATAAATATTTCTACGAATCGCCATTGTTCTTCTTCAGAAATCAGATCTCCATTAATTTTAACAAAGACAATGCAATTTCCTCGATTGTGATATAGGTCTGCAATATTATCAACATATCTTCCGAAGTCAACTCTTCCTCCAGCAAATTGATGATATTGTTCAGATGTTAC
>Ga0233422_10000283_pt1 | contig 26416 bp, 21 predicted proteins | sample Watercolumn_Mata_2_FD_182724 | JGI IMG/M metagenome (GOLD analysis project Ga0233422, IMG submission 182724) | Freshwater microbial communities from Lake Matano, South Sulawesi, Indonesia - Watercolumn_Matano_2014_110_MG | ecosystem: Environmental > Aquatic > Freshwater > Lake | place...
AATACCGTCGAAGTCCCGGGCGGTACGGTTACTGCCACCGATACGTGGACCAACCTGGGATACCCATACGCCCTCACGGCCACGGTCACGATCGCGGATACCTCGAACCCTCTGCTCTACCTCGCGCCGGGCTGTTCACTCCTCTTCGCCGACAGCGCCAAACTGCGGGTCGGGCTCGGCAAGCCCGGAGCTCTGCGCGCCGAAGGCACGTACGGACGCGTCGTCTTCGCGCCGCTCGCCGCCGGGTCAGGCCAGTGGCGCGGCCTCGAGTTCTGGGAACAGACCGACCCGGTTCGCACAATACTCAACTTCTGCAACATCGAAGCGGCGGGTGCGAACAATACCGCCGCAGTCACCTGCTACGCCGAGGTCCTGATTGCCAACGCGAAGATCGTGGGCAGCGCCGGTACCGGGATCTACTGCCACAACATCGGCTTCGCCCGGTTCGAGAACGATACCATCACCGGGTGCGTCGGGTTCCCCTTGCATATTGCCGCCCAGCACGTGGGCACCATCGGCAACGGCAACAGCTTCACCGGCAATGGGCGTGATGCGATCGAGGTGGCCGGCGGGACCGTGGCCAGCAACGCCCAATACCGCCAGCAGGGCGTTCCCTACCTCATACTCGAGTCCATCGAAGTCGGGTCGGCACTTGAATCCACGCTTCTGATTGAGAACGGAGTCGAACTCCGGTTCGAATCCGGCGCCGCGCTGGCTGTCGGACGCACTGCCCGGGCCAGCCTGCAGGCTGACTCGGTCACTTTTACCGGCGCTGCTGCTCAGCCCGGCGCGTGGGACGGGCTTGAACTCCATCGCTATACCACCAGCACGAGCCGAATTGAGCGTTCCCGTCTCCTCTACGGCGGCGGGGCCAACTTCGGAATAGTCTTCGTCGACAGCTGCGTCCCGGTGCTGGCCGGTAACGAGGTGGCCTTCTCCAGCAACTACTGCCTCTTCATGCAGAAGACCGAACTCGACCCGGACACGCTGCGCAGTAGGAACTGGCTCCACGACTGGGACCCGGGTTTCGACGACATCTACTACGCGCCCTAGCTGGAACAGAACCGGACCGGGACTGCCGGTCCGGCTGCAAACCCGCGGCCCGGCTTGTACTCCTACAACTCGCCTACTATGTTCTCGTACAGACCCAGAAGGTCGGTCTCGCCCAACTGGATCTCGTTCACCATCCGGGCCAGCTTCTGCTGGCTCTCTTTGGTGCCTATCCTGACCCCGCTCTGAACAATGCCGTTGAGCTTGCCGATTATCGCCGTGTTCTTGGCGATAGCCTCGTCGATCAGCGCGGTCTGGTCAGGAAGCGCCTCGCGCATATCCTGCAGGTAGCGGTTCGCACTCTCTTTGTTGGCCAGCAAAGCCCAGATGACCCGGTCGAAGCAGCCCCTGCCGCTGTCCGGGCACACGGGACAGAAGGGAACGGTATCGAGGTCGCGAATCCAGAGGTCGTAGGCGGCGATGCCCGACTGCCATCCGGTCTCGGCATACGCCTGGCCCAGTTCCATCGCTTGCGTCAGCACTGTGGCAAGCATCTCGGCCGGTTTCGGCTCGTCGGCAGCGCGATAGGTGACTTCATAGGCTGCGGCGATCACACTGCCCAGTCTTACCTCATCACCCGCACCCAGGGTGTAGCCGTACAGCGCCGAATCAGCCGGATTGTAGCGAGCGGCAACACCCCAAGCCATCCCGTTGCCTCCGGTCCAGGCACCGAAAACCAGCACCGGCTTGCCTCGGCCGAGCTTGTCACGAATCGCCGCCGCGGCTTCGTGCCGGTCCTCGCTCGTCGCCTTGGCTGAATCCGCGGACCCGCCGAAGACCGCGCGGAATGTCAGGCCGTAGAATTCGGTCAGGCCATCGAGATTGCTGCCGGAAAGCCCATTCGGCCAGGTACCGGGACAACCTTCGCTCCGCGCGGTGAAGAGGAACGACTCTCCGGTCAGAGATGCCAACCAGTCGTAATCAGCCGTCACCCCGTAGTAGCCCAGCAGGTCTTTGAGCGCCAAGGCAAGTCCGCCGGGATAGCGCTCGGCGTCAGGCAGCACGCCCAGGACACCGGGCGTGGCCGTGACCTTGACCTCAGCATCGCCGCGCAGAACTACGATAGGGATCTTCTCAGCCGACCCTGCCGACTTGAACTGAAGCTGCACCAGTTCCTCGGTCGTCTTGACCGGTTCGTCAGCGTAGGAAACGATGACGTCTCCGGGCTCCAGGCCGAGTGACTCGGCCTGGGTCCGGGGAAGGACGCGCCATATCGCCGGCCGGTCTATCTGCGCGTAGGTAGTTCCGAACGCTGCCCCTGTCTCCTCCTTGCGGCAGGCGACCACCACGACCAGGGCGACCAGCGCCAGTCTGACAAAATGCCTATTCATCACTACTCCTTTTGGGAAGGGCGGACGCAACATCCACTGCTGCCATTATCAGCCGCCGACCGGTGAATGCAAGGAAAACGGGAGGGGTGAAGTGCCAAGGACAAAGTGGTAAGGACAAAGCAAGTACTGAGGAGAGAGTGGAAGGCCCAAAGTCCGGACTTCGTCATTTCCCCTTTCCCCTTGCTTTGTCCCTTGTCCTTGGGACTTGGTACTTGCGCGGCTCTGCCACGCCGCCTACGCCGGCTTCGTCCCGACCACCGGCTCGCCCAGACCTGTCGGCGCATCCAGCCGCGCCGAGAGGTCGGCCAGCCCGGCGCAGACCGCCTGTGCCTGCGCGTCGCTTAGACCGGAATCCCTCACCCGCGTCCAGATGCTGCGGGCCAGCGTAGCGGCGGACCAGGTGATCCTGACATTGACGAACCCGGCGTCTTCCAACGTCTCCTTCATCGACTGACTTGTGAAGTGCTCGAGTTCGTAAAGGCTGGCGCCGGTGATTGCCGCCTGGTTTCGTTCGAGGAACTGCAGACCTACTTCCGGGTTGGCCGACGGGCTGGGCCCGAGCCGGTCGACGAGGTCGCGGAGCTTCCGGAACTCCTCCTTCATCTCCGGCGTGCTGGGGAACTTCACCAGGTAGTTCCGCTCCCAGGGCGGCCGCGAGTGCTTCAGAGAATAATTGTACCCCAGCGAATCAGCGGTCTCTGAGAACATCAGTCCCTCGGTCAGCTCACGCTCCCGGCCCTCGCTCGGCTCGAAGTGTACCCGGAACCGCCCACCGGGCTTCAGCACCCGGAACACCTCAGCTATGGCCTTGTACGGGTCCGGACTCTGCTCAATGGAGCTCGCCGCGACCACCCCGTCAAAGCGGTTGTCCGGGAAATCCAATCCGGCAGGCGAAACCTTCTTCACGGTGACGTTCTTGAGACCCAGCTTCTCGACACCGGCGTTGATCGCGTCGACACGGCTCTGCGAGGCCTCGGCGCCGGTCACGGCTTTGAACAGCGGCGCGATACGCAACAGCGGCCAGCCGTCGCCGGGCCCTATGTCGAGAACTTCCTGAGCGCCGCCCATGTGCGCGGCGAAATCACGGATCCTCGCCTCGTCCAGGAAGTGCTCCTCGAGACCGTACTCGATCGGAACGTCGATGACGGGCAGCTTTCCGGCGCCCTGTCGCGCCATGCGGTCAAATGTCTGTTCTGCGCTGTTGGACTCGACCGGTTTGGTCGTGTTGACAATCCAAGTCTCAAGAACCGTGTATTTCTTCGCCATGTTCGGCGCTATGATAGCTGCATCCGCAGCCAAGTCAAGGCGCGCCCGGCCCCCCAGGACCGAAATAGGAGCCTACCACCAAGGCACAAAGACACAAAGAGGGTCCGGACGGAGATGTCCGGTGTATGCTTGGTGTTCTTGCTGTCTTTGTGGTTGAATGTCGGATTCAGGGCGGCCGGCATCACCCCGAAACCCGAAAAGGGCCCCGCCTGACATGGTGTTCAGGCCTCGCGGCGTAGCGGTGACCGTACCTCGCATCGTAGCAGTCACCGTATCCGTCACCGGATCTTAGACCGGACCCTGACCTGTGTCTCAACCTGGATTCTCAACCGTCTCTCAACCTGGTCCTCAACCTCAATCTCAACCTCTACCTGAACCTTGACCTGTTTCTGTACCTCGACCTTGACCTCAACCTGAACCCGGTGTCAGTCCTCTAGTTTAGGCCTTCGTCATTCTCCGAGATGGACCTTGCATCGTGGATTCGACTTGGCCCTCGATGGCTATCCCCTGGGTAATCCCCGGGCAGACCACCCCACGGCAGAATTGTGGCTCGGCGCGACCACCACCCCAACATATGGATGTCGCGCTCGGCCGTTATGCCCCTCTCAGAACCGAACTGCAGCGGCGGCCTGGCGTTTGCGACCTCGCCATGCCAGGCCGAGTAGAAGTCAAGTCGCAGAGCCATAGTCAGTTACGCCTCGACGGCCTGCATGAAGCAGAGGCGGGCTCGCGCCCGCCCCTGACAGGTTCGCGTTCGACTACTCTCTACTCCCGACTCTCCACTCTCGCGCGCTAGCGCGCGACCACTGCCTTCTTCACAGACCGGAATCCCGGCGTGTCGAGACGGTAGAAGTAGACGCCGCGCGGGACGGGATTGCCGACGTTGTCTGCGTAGTTCCAGAGCACTCGGTGATCGCCCGCCGATTGATCTGCAGCGACGAGGCGTCGGATCTCCCGCCCCAGCAGATCGCGGGCGGTCAAGAGAATTAAGTATCGTGTCCCCGAAACCTGCACCCGTCCTGGGTCACGAGCCCGCCGTAGTTGCCGTTCGGGTCGCGCACCGATGTGAACCTCGGGTCGCAGGTGAAGCTCACGCTCGCCCGATACCGGCTGCCGCTGTCCTGCACCCAGCCGGTGACGACGTCGCTGCCATCGACAATAACTGACTCGGTATCGTAGGCGGCATACGTGATCGGGTCGGACTCGGTTCCGGACTGCGCGGGGTTCACGCTCTCGAAGTAGACACCGCTCCGGATCAGCACGGAGTCGCCCGCGACCATTGTTGACGCCGCCTTGGCGATAGACCGCCAAGGTTTGGGAAGTGTGCCGGGGTTCGTATCGTTGCCAGTAGTTGCCACATAGAAGGTTGATGCGCCTGCGGAGGCAAAGCAGATCATGGACAGGGCGAAGACCGTCTTCATGTCTCCCCCTTATCCTCCGTCCCTTTTCACAAGGGATTCGACCCACTCGCGCCTCCGCCACAACGCGCAGCCGCCGCGGGTCTCTTTGAGTTCCGCGTGGTTGTCGCGTATCGCGGTAAGAAGGTCCGAGCCAAGCGCCTCGGCGAGCGGCCTGTCCGCGACGTTTGAATCCGAGAACGGTGCGAACGGGCAGGGCTCAAGGCTTCCGTCCGGTCCGATGTGGACGAACCCGCGGCCCGCGGCCAGGCACCCGCCGTACTGCTCTTCGTCGCCCGGGAAAACGATGAATACGGGTCTCGATTCAGCCTGCAGTTGGTCGGCGAACTCGACCAGTTTGTGCCGCTGTGCCGGCAGCAGCGTCAGGTCTTCGGTCCCCGGCTCGGCCGGTGTGTACTCGACGAAAATGAACAAGCTGCACCCATTCCCGATCATCACCTGGACCAACCCTTCGGCGGTAACGGCTTCGAAGTTGCGGCGCGTGACCGTGAGCGACACGCCGAAGAAGAGACCGGCCTGCCGCAACTTCTCGGCCGCTGCCGCCACGGACTCAAACACACCCTCGCCCCGTCGCGTGTCGGTCTCCGGTTCCCAGCCCTCGATGCTCAGTACCGGGATGACCTGCGGCTGGGTCCGAAACCGGGCGATGACCGCATCATCGAGCAGGAGACCGTTCGTGAAAAGCGGGAAGATGAGACCGGGGAACTTGCGTGTGACGTCGAGAATCCCGGGCCGCATCAGCGGTTCGCCGCCGGCTATCATGATAACCGAAACCCCCAGTTCCTGCGCCTGCGCGAACACGTCGGTCCACTGCGTATCTGTCAGTTCCGCCCGGCGCGAGCCGTGCCGCGCCCTGGCGTAGCACCCTCGGCAGCGAAGGTTACAGCGGCTGGTGATGCTGGCGATAACGAGCGGCGGGACTTGCACGCCGCGTTCCCGCTGGCGGTCCCGCAGCCGGGCCGAGCGGGACTGGGTGGCCTGGATGCGGGCGAAGAAGAGCGCCTGTCTCGGGTTCTTCCACGCTGCCCGCGCCGCGTACTTGAACACCCGGGCGACCTGTCGGTCGAACCGGCCGAGGAAGTCTGAAGCCATGGGTTTGAGGATAGCGCCTCGCGCGCGAAAGGCAATGCAGAAGGCAGACTGCATGACAGGGAGCATATGCTGCTGCATGCAGGGAAGCTCGGTTTGACTTTGCACCTGTCTGCGGCAATATCAATCCGTGAATCCTTCAGCGAAAGCCCGCCCCAAACAAGGAGTGCACACTATGAAAGACATTCTCCGTACTTCCGCTGCGCTGCTCCTGCTGCTTGCAGCCGGGTGCGGCGTAGGACCCGTAGTCTGGCAGAAGACGCTGGACATCGGCGGCGACGAGACCGCGACCGCGCTTGCCTCCGACGGCACCAACTACTACGTCAGCTTCGTCGCCACCAAGCCGGGTGGCTCTGACCGCGCCGGCTGGTTCGTAACCAAGCTGGACAGCAGCGGCAATGAAGTCTGGACACAGATGTACAGGGAGTCGCCTTACGCGATGTGCGAAGGCCTCTGGGCGGATAACCTCGGCCACCTGTTCGCCGTGGGCCGCGTGAAGGCGGAGGGCAGGAACGTCTGCCTCGTCATCCGCTACGCGGCCGGGGGCGAGATCACCTGGCAGAAGGGGCTGTCGGTCGGAGACAAGACCTGGGGCACGGGTATCTGCCCGGTTTCGCAAGACCGGATTGCCGTCTGCGGCGTGGCCGGCACCGACGCCAACACCGACTACATGGTCGCCCTGCTGGACGCCAAAGACGGCCGAACCGTGTGGGTGAAGAACCTCGACCTCGGCCCCAACGACCTCGCTGCCCGCATCGCCTGCGACGCGAAAGATAACCTCGCGGTGGTCGGGATGCACGGCGAGAACGCCGCCAATCCGGATATCGTCATCGTGAAACTCGCGCCGAACGGTGACACGGTCTGGACCCGGCGCTATGACTCGGGCGGCAGCGACGAGCCGGGCGACATCGCCTTCGACGGCTTCGGCAACATCATCGCCACCGGTACTGCCCGGGTCGGCGACTCGACTCGCTGCGTCATCATCGAGTACGCCCCCAACGGCGACCTGATCCGCAAGCTCGCCTACGGCACCGTAGCCCAGGCCACCGGCAGAGGCATCTTCGTGACCCGTGACTCGGATATCTACATAACCGGCAGCCTGCTGCGACAGGACGGGAAGAGCGACATTCTCGCCTTTCAGTACCGGCCGGACGCGGTGTCGGTCTGGCAGAAGCAGTATTCTCCGGGACCCAGCTCCGAGGGTATCGACCTGGTGGTCAACGGGGATGTCTACACAGCCGCAACCGTGCGCGGCAAGACGAAGGATGTGCTGGTCTGCCGGTTCCTGCAGCTGAACTCCGAGGCGGCCAGATGATTGCCGGGTTGCAGGATTGGATCCCGCAAGTCGACTCGACCTGTTTCGTGGCGCACAACGCGACCGTTATCGGCCAGGTAAGGCTCCTGCGCGGTGCCAGCATCTGGTTCAACACCGTCGTGCGCGGGGATATGGCGCCCATAACCATAGGTGAGGATTCAAACGTGCAGGACCTTACCATGGTCCACGTCGACTACAACACTCCTACGCTCATCGGCAACCGGGTAGTGGTGGGTCACCGCGCCATCGTCCATGGCGCCACCGTTGGTGACGACTGCATCATCGGGATGGGCGCGATCCTGCTCAACCGCTCCCGGGTCGGCAGGAACTGCATCGTCGCCGCCGGCGCGGTGGTTCGCGAGGACTTCGTGGTGCCGGACGGCTCGCTGGTCGCCGGCGTCCCGGCGGTGGTGAAACGCCCGCTCACGCCGGAGGAAATCGACCGCATCCGCCGCAACGCGACGGACTACACCATCCGCGCCCGGCTCTACCTCGAACAGCGGCTTGGCAGACAGGAAGCCTAGCGACAGGCGCGATCGGCCTGCCGCCCGCGGACAGCGGAGGTCACCGCCGGCAGTGCGGCCGCGGCAGGCCGCGGTTCGTCGCCATCTCCTGCCCACGCTCCTCGGCCTCTACGTCGCCCTCTCGGTCCTCCTGTTCGACCCCAAGCTGGCGACCTTCGGCGACAACGCGCGCTACCTGATACTCGGCAAGTCCCTGGCCGAGGGCACTGGCTACCGGGACATGCACCTTCCCGGCACTCCGGTGCATACGCAGTACCCGCCCGGATTCCCCCTGATGCTCGCCGCCGTCACTCTCGTCTGCGGCGGAGTGAATGTGCTGGCCGCCAAACTCCTCGTCATCATCACCGGCATCGCGGCGATGTTCTTCAGCTATCGCCTCCTGCAGCTTGTCCTCCGGGAGAAGGCCTGGCCGGCGATGGCGGTTCTCGCGTCAGTACCCGCCCTGGTGGTGAACAACCACTGGGTTCTATCCGAGATGCCGTTCCTCCTCGTCCTGGTCGCGGCTCTTTACTGCCTCGTGCTTTCGGACCAGCGGCCGAAGGCAGTGGCCGATCGACTGCGGATCGGCGCCTGCGCGCTCGCAGTCGCAGCCTGCTTCATCCGCAGTGCGGGAATCGCGGCCGTATTGGGCATGGCCCTGCTGTTTGTCGTGCGCCGCCAGTACCGCAACCTCGGCATTCTCCTGGGTCTGTATGCGGTTACGGCCGTTCCCTGGCAGATAATCAACTCCCGCTCCGGTCACGGACAGCCCTACCTCGAGCAACTGCTGGCCAAGCACCCCTATTTCCTGGAACAGGGACGGGCAGGTTTCGGAGACTGGGCGCTGCGCGTGTGGCAGAACCTGCGTGACTATGTGGCCAAGGTCTACCCGCGCGGGCTCTGCCAGACGCAGCCGAACTCCTGGTACGAGACCATCTCCGGCATCGTCCTATCGCTCCTGTCGGCGATCGGATTCATCCGCGGCTTCAGGAAGCATCTCGTCATCGCGACCTGTGCCCTCTGCGCCCTGCCGGTGCTGGTCTGCTGGCCCTATATCTGGCTGACTGAGCGTTTTCTCCTTCCCTTCCTGCCCGTGGCCGTCATCTTCCTCTTCCTCGGGGCGGACTGGGTCGGCAGGAAACTCAGGTGGCAGCGGCTGGTTCCTGCGCTCGTCGTCGCCATACTGCTGGCCAACGTAGTTCAGACATGGTCGCTGGCCCGGGTGGCAGTCAAGGACAACGCCGAGTATCTGCGCGGCGACCGGTATGCGGGCTACCCCATCGACTGGCGCCGCTGCTTCGAGACCATCGAGTGGATCAAAACGAACACGCCGGAGCAAGCGGTAGTACTGGCCCGCAAGCCCGAGTTCGTCTACCTGCTTTCCGGACGACGCTCATTCTGCTATCCCATCACTGAGGACCGCGCGCAGGTCATGGCCGCCGTGCTGCGGAGCCAGTACATCCTGGTGGACAACTTCCAGTGGTCCGACCTGACCGCGGGCCTGATCGGCCCGATTCTCAGGGACAATCCCGAACTGTGGGAACTTGTCTTCACCACGGCAGCACCCAGGTTCTGCGTCGCCAGGATCAGTCCCGGCGTGCTACCGACGAACCCGCCGCCGGCAGCCGACTACCGGTAGCGAGGCAGAGCGGAATCTCACTCGGAAGTCCCCCTGCTTTGTCGCTCTCAGGCAGCAGGGCAAGTAGAAGTAGCGGGCGTACCTTGTCTTAGCCAGTGCGCCACTCCGGAGAGAACAATCGTACAGGGTTTGACAGCCGGCACTCCCCGATACTATAATCTATCGTGGCGCTGCCACTTTCGCAGGGATCCGGGTTGCACTTTCCGACAGAGCCGGCGCCGGCCAACCGTGGCCGTGACGGACAACCGGGCCTGCACCCGGGACTGGTTGAGCACAGGCGAGTACGAGGGGAACGAATCTGATGACGGACTGCTCCTCTGTCTGCCCATGAGAACCGAACCTCGTGCCTCCGAGCCCGGACCCATGCATCTGCGAGTCGGCGCATCTCCCCCACACAACCTTAATCCTGCCAAGGAGGAGTCGTGAAGAAAACCGTTGTGGCTGCTCTTCTTGCGCTGCTGGCCCTGTCCGCTTTCGCGGCCCGGCCATCCGGGTCGCACTACAGTATGGGCCCGACCCGCCGATTCGAGCCGTCGGCCGGCGAGGAAGCGAACTTCATTTCCCTTGCCAATGGTATCACTATTGACGCCCGCACCGGTGAACCGGCGCTGCCGGCCGGACTCACGGCGCGCGAGGTGCCGGGACGGGACGGCTACTACATCGTCCAGTTCGAAGGCCCGATCCAGCGCGAGTGGGTACGGGATCTCGAGCGGCAGGGCCTGCAGCCGTTCGGCTACCTCCCCAACTACGCCATGCTCTGCAGGCTTGACCGCGAGCAGCTCGACCTGGCCAGCGGCTCTCGCCGCGTGCGCTGGGTCGGCCTGTTCCAGCCGGCCTACAAACTCGAGCAGAACCTGCTCAACGCGCGCGGGTTCCTGGAGGTCGTCGTCCAGCTCATGCCGGGCGAAACCGAGCAGGCGGTCGTCGACCTGATACAGGCGAACGGCGGCACGGTGACCGAGGCGCTCACGACGAGCTTTGCGACGACTGTACGGGCGGGCGTTTCCACCGACCTCATTGCCGAAATCGCCCAACTCCAGGAAGTCCTCTGGATACAGGCATGGGTAGCTCCCGAGATCGCCAACAACCAGTGCCAATGGGTGACCCAGACGGGATGGAAGAGCTCGCCCCAGCCGGATACGGCCATGTCCGTACGCACCTCGTGGCTGCGCGGCGTCCGGGGCCAGCGGATTATCATGTCCACTACCGATACCGGGCTCAACCTCGGCCATAACCAGTTCCGCGATCCCAGCATGCCGGTGACGGCGCCCGGGATCTGGCCCGACCACCGCAAGGTCGTGGCCTTCAAGCTCTACCAGGGCGCGGACGCGGGGGAGAACGTCTACCACGGCAGCCACGTAAACGGCACGGTCGCGGGCGACGATTCCGTGACCGGCGGCACGAGCTATTACGACGGGATATCGATCAAGGGCCGCCTCTACTTCGTCGATCTGACCAATGCCTCGGGCAGCTTTGTGGTTGGGGCGGACCTGACTCCCCTCTGGGATTCGGTGTACCTGGGACGCGGCCTGCCCGACTCGGTGCGACCGATCCTCCAGCATTCCGGGTCGTGGGGCGCGCCGAACTCGGTCGGCAATTACACGACGATGGACGCTTCCACCGACGCCTACTGCTGGGCCCACCCCGACTTCCTGAACATCTTCGCCGCCGGCAACGAAGGGGGCACCCGCCGCATCCGCAACCCCGGCATCGCCAAGAACGTGATCACGGTCGGCGCGACCGGAAACGGCATTGCCTCCAACACCATCGCCGGCTTCTCCAGCCGCGGCCCGACCCAAGACAACCGGATCAAGCCCACCATCTGCGCGCCCGGCGTTTCCCTCTACTCCGCCCTGCCCTCGCCCAGCACCAATGGCTACACGGCGCTGTCCGGCACATCGATGGCCACGCCCGCGGTGAACGGCACGATGGGCCTGATGCGCAGCTACCTGCGCGAAGGCTACTACCCGACCGGCACTCCGGTCCCCGCTGACCGGCTGGGCTACATTTCGGCGGCACTGCTCCGCTCCATGGCGCTCGCTTCCGCCGACCCGAACATCGGCAGCTTCACGGTTCCGAGCTTCGCCATAGGCTGGGGTCGGATTGACGCCGACTCGGTGCTCTACTTCGCAGGCGACGCGCGCCGCCTGATGATCAAGGACGACACCGCCGGTATCGGCACCGGCGAGTACCGCGAGCAGGAGTTCGTCGTCAACTCGGCCCTCCCTCTGCGCATCGCCCTGGCCTGGACCGACACGGCGGCGGCGCCCGGGGCCAACCCGACGCTGGTCAACGACCTGAACCTCGAAGTCGTCGACCCGTCCGGCACCAACTACCGGGGCAACCAGTACTCCGGCGGCCAGTCGGTCGCCAACCCGGTGACCTGGGACAACATCAACGTCGAGGAGTGCGCCCGCGTCAACTCGCCGGCCACCGGCACCTGGAAGATCAGGGTGCGCGGGCAGAACGTCGCCACCGGCTCGAAGCAGCGGTTCGCCTACACCATCACCGGCGACGTCAGCTCCCCGGTCAGCCTGATCGACGTCGGGGTCCGGAGCATCGTGGCTCCGACCGGGACAGTGGACTCCGGCACCGCCCTCACTCCGCGGGCCTGGGTCCGGAACTTCGGCACCGGCCCCGCGACCTTCCCGACGACGATGACCATCGGCACGAGCTACGCCGACACCCGGACCGTCACCAACCTCCCGGCCGGCGAGTCGGTTCAGGTCAGCTTTGCCGGCTGGACCGCTACCTCGCGCGGCACCCACGCCGTCCGCTGCTCGACCGGCCTCGCCGGCGACATGGACCCGGACAACGACACGCTGTCCGGCACCGTAACGGTACGGGTAACCAATGTCGGCGTGGTCGCGATTGTCGCGCCGGTCGACACGGTTGACTCGGGCGAGCTCGTGACGCCGCAGGCCTGGGTCCGGAACCACGGCACCGGGGCTGCGACGTTCTCGGCCACGATGCTGATCGGCACGGGCTACTCAAGTACTCTGACGATTACCAGCCTCCCGCCCGGCGACTCGGTTCAGATCAACTTCTCCAGCTGGACCGCCGCGCCGCTCGGCGTCCTCCCCGTGCGCTGCTCGACCCGGCTCACCGGTGACCAGAAACGCAGCGATGACACTCTCTCCGGCCGGGTCACGGTGATGATAAAGAAGGACGTCGGCGTCGTCGGCATCAACAAGCCGGCCGGCACCTACGCGCCGCGCGAAATCGTGACGCCCGCCGTAACCGTCCGCAACTGCGGGGCAGTCACGATCGACTTCGAAGTCTGGCTGTTCCTCGCTGACCCGAACGGGAATCTCTACTACACCGACAGCGCCTTCGTCACCGGCCTGGCGCCCGCCAACAACCGGACGGTCAGCGCCTTCCGTTCCTGCACTCTCCGCCTCCTCGGCGACTGGACGGCGAAATGCAGCACCTACCTGATTGACGACACGCGCCTCGAAAACAACGTCAAGACCAACAGCTTCAAGACCGTATCGCAGTGGGTGGAGATGAAATCGCTGCCCCATCCGTCTTCCTACCGGCCGGTCAAAGACGGCGCCTGGCTTGCCTACAATGCCGGCAGCGGCCTCCTCTATGCCGGCAAGGGCAACAAATCGGACGACTTCTACTCCTACGACATCCTCGCCAACGACTGGAAGGAACTCCGCGCCATTCCGCTCGGGCTCGAAGGCAGGCTGCCGCGCCGGGGCGCTTGCGGCACCGCCGACGGCGCCAGGTACGTATACATGGCCAAGGGCAACAACACCTTCGGCTTCTGGCGCTACGACGTCAGCACCGACTCCTGGCTGCAGCTCGCCAACGTGCCCGTAGGAGGGCACCGCCGGGTCAAGGCCGGGACCGCCGTCTACGTCCAGAAGGGCGACAGCGGCTTCGTCTACCTGCTCAAGGGCACTACCTGTGAGTTCTACCGGTTCAGTGTCGCGACGTGGACCTGGGAAACGATGCAGCCGGCCCCCATGGGCACCCACGCGAAGTGGTACGGCGGGTCCTTCCTGGCCTTTGATGGCAACCGCACCATCTACGCCCACAAGGCGCGTTACCACGAGCTGTGGGCCTACGACATCCTGACCGGCGTCTGGAGCGGCACGCGTCTCACCGGCATGCCCTTCGTCGGCAAGTCCGGCCGGAGCCGCAAGTCGCAGGACGGCGGCTGCGGCGCCTACTTCGACGGTGGCGTCTACGCGCTGAAAGGCGGCAACACCAGCGAGTTCTGGCGCTACGACGCGGCTGCCGGCACCTGGACCGAGGGCGACGAGCTTCCGCCGCTGGCCAGCAACGGCAGAGTGCGCAAGGTCTATTCCGGCGCCAGCATGGTCAGCGTCGACGGCACGCTCTTCGCGCTCAAAGGCAACAAGACGCTCGAGCTTTGGCGCTACGCGCTCGGTTCCTCGAGCGCGCCGCAGCCGGAGCGCGACGGCGTCATGGCCACGGAAACCGGGCTGGGCAACGGGCAGCTCTCCATCCGCCCGAACCCGCTGGCCGCAGGCTCGGCGCTGCTGCGCTACGGCCTGCCGCAGGGCGGGAGCGCGACGGTCGAAGTCTTCAACGCCTCCGGTCGCCTCGTCCACTCGTCAACCGGGATTCGGACTCCCTCGTTCCGGCTGGACCTCAGGTCAATGCCGGCGGGCGTCTACCTGGTCCGAGTCGAAGCGGAAGGACGCTCCGCCAGCCGGAAGCTGGTAGTGAAGAGATAGCCTCGGACCGGTAGGCAGAAAAAAGCCAGGGCGGCCGGCGGGCCGCCCTGGCGCTCTTATCCGGCCGCTCCGCTGCCGGCTACGCGGTCTTTTCCTGTATCATGGCAAAGGTGACGCCCGAAGGCTCGTTGAACAGGCAGATGCGCTCGCGCGAGCAGGTCGCGGTGCCGGGCGACTTCACCCGGTGGAACCCGAGCTTCTCATCGAACGGGACTTCCCAGCCGAAGACCCGCATCGCCAAGCCGGTGCTGGGCGAGATCATCGGCGGATACGGCGCAATCATCTGGCCGTATGGCCCGTATCCGCAAGCCGAGTCATAGTAGCAGTGGGCCGAATCCTGCCCCGACCGTGAGGCAGAATGCCGGCATCTCCGCCTGTCATGTCAGAAGGTCGCGTGGCTCACTCGGCCAGAATGACCTTCCAGACAGCCTGCGCCTGCGCTTCCCTGATGAAGTAGATACCCGGAGCCAGCGCCCGCGATTCATGTGTCACGCAGTTCACCGGCCGCGTCTTCGTCGGTCTTTGTGGGAAAGATCCTCGGCGGTAAACCCCGGCAGCGGCACTGCCTCGACGTCGGGACCGAGCGGATAGCGCTCGGCCCCGGGATAGACCACGTATCGACGGTCAGGCGCGAGATCTGCGCAGGCGGCGTGAAAGCCCCGCTCCAGCTTCGGCTTGAAGCTTCGTTTGACCTCGATTGCCCAGCGCTCGCCATTGGCGAAGATGAGCTAAAGATCGAGCTCTGCCCCGCCCGCCGGGCGATAGAAGTGGCCGGTCGGGCCGGCCGCGATGCTCCGGGCCGGAGCCATGGCATTGTGCGCGGCGCTGTCGCTCGTGGTCAGGCGGACGGCCGGGTCCCGGCCGGCGAGGGCCGAGCCGGCGACAAGCAGCAGGACCGACAGAACGCAGGTTCTCATCTCACCTCCGGCTCCGGGCACATGCGGGTCATTCCAGGTCCTCTTCTATCGCGTCGCGGCGGAGCATTTCGAGCTGCGCTACCTCGGCTTTGAGCAACTCGTAGACATTGTAGACAATCGGGCAGTGAGGAAGGTTCCACAACGCCATCATTGAGCGGGTAGTGAAGTCAGGCTGGTGCAGGAACGGAAACCCGGCGCAGGACTCGGGGCGGAGAGCGTAGTGACGGCAGAGCCCGCCCTCAAGAAACGGACACGGCTTCTGCCGGATGAGGAGACGGCCGGGTTCGTCGGTCTGGTCGAGGTACTTTCGCTCGAACTGCTCGGGCGTGAGACCCTCGGCCGCCGCGATCCGGGCAACGTCATCGTGTCCTACCGTCGCCGACATCTCCCGGCAGCAGTTCGCGCACTGCCGGCAGTCTATCTTGGAGGAAACGTCGGCATCGAGGCGGTGGACAATGGCGTCGATCTCCTCTTCCTCGATGTCGCAGTCCTTGATGTGCAGCCGAAAGGCCCAGTTCTCGTCTTTCTTCTGCTCGGCCAGTTCCCTGATTCTGACGAGGTTGGTCTCGAACATCGCGCTTGCCTCGTACAATGATAGGCCAGTCCTCCAGAACGTCAAGGCGTTCTGGAGGAATGACGAAGCCCGAACCGCGGTTGCAGCCCCAATGACAGAGAGTGCCCTTTCCGGGACCGGGTTTCCGGTTTGATTCGTCATTCGGGTCTCGGATTTCGCGCTTGCCGTCCGTAGCGCGTCCTTCTTGACTTGTGCGGGGTTATTGGCACGATTGAGCCCATGGCGCGCGTCGTCGCTATCGTCAACCCGGCCGCGGGCCGGGCCCAGGGCGTGAAGCTGCGTGCCCGCGCGGCCGAAGAGCTGAAGCGGCTCTTCCCCGGCATCGTCTTCCTGACAACCCGCGCGCCCGGCCACGCAATCGAGCTGGCAAGAGAGGCAAGCGACGCCGAGCTCGTCATCGCTGTCGGCGGCGACGGGACCGTGCGCGAAGTCGCTTCCGGCCTGGTGTCGGCCGCTGTACCCCTTGACTCCCTGAATCCTCGACCCCTTCCTGTCATGGCCGTCGTCCCGGTCGGGTCCGGCAACGATTTCCTGAAGACTATCGGCGGGCCGCAAGACGTAGTCTCGGCCTGCCGCATTGCCAGGAAAGGGAGGGTCCGCCCGGTTGACGTGATGCGAGTGGAAATGAAGGACACCGCCCGTACGCAGGTCGCCCACTTCATCAACGTGGCCGGATTCGGGTTTGATGCCGCGACCGTGGCCGCGGCGCGGAAGTACCGGCGCCTGCGCGGCCTGCCTCTCTACCTGTTCGCGGTGCTCGACGCGGTACGCAGCTACGACTGCCCGGTGGTTCGCATCAACACGCCGGACTTCGCCAGAGAGCAGGCGGTGCTGCTGATAGCCGCTGCCAACGGCCGCTACTACGGCGGCGGAATGAAAGTCGCGCCGGAGGCCGCGCCCGACGACGGGCTTATCGACGTCTGCATCGGCGACGGCATGGGCCGGCTGTCGATTCTGACGAAGCTGCCGCGGTTCGTAGCCGGGACGCACGTTGCGCTGAAGGAAGTGCGGATGCTCCGGACTCCGGGAATGGAGCTGGAGTTTGCCGCCCCGGTGATGGTCCAGCTCGACGGCGACCTCCTCGACCCCCAGCCTTTCCGTCACTTCCGCCTTGCCGTGATGCCCGGAGCCGTCAACCTCCGCGTCCCCTGACCCACCTGCGCTTGTCGGCTGCGGCAGACTCCGGAACCGGGAGAGGGACTCTCCGCAGAGGCACGGGGACGCGCAGGGGATCCGGACGGTAACGCCCGGCGGATGCTCGGTGTTCGGGTGTGATTGCGGCGCCGTGCCGGATTCGGGCACAGACCGCCGCATTGACTCAGGCGCAGTCCAGGCCTAGACTACACCCGGTTGCGTTCGCGTGAGTCGGCGACGCCGGAGCGTCGCGGGAGGCTACCATGATTCGAAGTCATCTTGGTCCGCTGGCTGTGCTTTCGGCTGCCCTGCTGCTCGTTGTGGTTCCGGCCTGCAGGCGGAACCAGGCCGCCGACATTCCGACCGTCCCCGCCGGTCCCGACTCGTGTTTCACCGATTCAACCTCTACCTACGCTGCCATCGCGACTGACCCCGACGGCGACAGCGTGGCTGTCCGCTTCGACTGGGGCGACTCGACCGTCTCGAACTGGTCAGAACCGGCGGCGAGCGGAGACTCCGTGCTGTCTGCTCATAGCTGGCCGGAGGCGGGAACCTACGAGGTCCGTGCCCAGGCCAGGGACAAGGGACTCCGGACCTCCGACTGGTCCGCCCCGCTCTCGGTTCTGGTCGTCGTAGGGGGGCCGGCCCCGGATGCGCCGGCACAGCCGGACGGGCCGGCAAAGGGCGGACAGGATACGGCCTACACCTTCGCCACCGTGGCATTCCATCCCGAGAGCCTGAACGTGGCAATCCGGTTCGCCTGGGGTGACGGCGACACGTCCGACTGGAGCAGTTTCGTCGCGCCCGGCGAGTCGGTGCTGATGTCCCACGCCTGGTCTGCACCCGACACCTTTGCAGTGACCGCGCAGGCCAAGGACACCGGCGACGCTTTGTCCCCATGGTCTACCCCGCACTTCATCCGGATCGTTCCCCCGGACACGCTCTGCCTGTGGCGCGTCAAGCTCAACGCTATTGAAGGAGACCGGTACTACTCCTCGCCGGCGTTCGGTTCTGACGGCAACATCTACGTCGGGTCGCCGGACGGTGCGCTCTACTCTCTCCGCACCGACAGCACGATCCGCTGGCGCTACCCGACCGGCGATAGAATCCGGTCTTCTCCGGCTGTGGCGGCGGACGGGACCATCTACGTCGGCTCGGACGACCACATACTCTACGCTGTTAACTCGGACGGCACGACCCGGTGGACGTACGTGACCGACGGTTCCGTGCAGACGTCACCGGCCCTCGGCGAGGACGGCACGATCTACGTAGCTTCACTTGACCAGTGGCTCCATGCCGTTCAGCCGGCAGACGGCTCCAGGAAGTGGCGGATACTGGCCAACAGGGCAGGTCGCTCCTCCGCCGCGATCGCGGCCAGCGGCACGATTTGCGTCGGTACGGATGACGGCTACATCTGCGCCGAGAGCACGACTGGCACGCGCAAGTGGGAGTACAAGACGGATGGAACGATCCAATCTTCCCCCTGCTTCGCCGCCGACGGCACCGTCTACTGCGGCTCGGACGACGGATACCTCTACGCGCTGAACCCCGCCGGTACGCTCAAATGGAGGTTCGCGACCGATACCACGGTACAGGGCCCGGCGTCGATCGCGTCTGACGGCACCATCTACTTCGGGTCGGACAACGGCAACCTTTATGCTTTGCACCCGGACGGATCGCTCAAGTGGGAATACGCCACCGGCGGCAGCGTCAGCGCTTCGCCGGCAGTCGCCTCCGACGGGACGATCTACTTCGGTTCTTCCGACAACAGCGTCTACGCCCTGAATCCTGACGGGACGGCCAAGTGGCAGTTCGAGAGCGACGGCGCCATCCAGTCATCGCCGACCATCGGCCCGGATGGAAGAGTCTATTTCACCAGCAGGGACGGCTACCTGTATGCTCTGAAAGGCACCAGTCCTCTGGCCGGTTCGGCCTGGCCCAAGTTCCACCACGACCTGCGGAACTCGGGTCGGGCCGGCGCGGCGAAGTAGAGCCCGGCGGAGCGAAGGACACGTCAGGACCTCTGTCTAGGACGCGAACCGGTCGTAGTAGTCGACACGACCGATGCCGAAAGGGAAGTTGGCGACGAGCCTGTGCTCTTCGTCCGGCTCGATCCTGAGCAGGGTGATTGCGTCCACTATGCCCAGGGAGCGGCCGAGGCGGTTGGCTTCGGCCAGGGCATAGACACGCTGGCGGGCGTCGGTCACGCGGCCGAGCCATAGCTGCGGCTCATAGGCGGGCGTCTCTGCAAGCAGGGACAGGGGTTCGGAGCCGACCATCTCCCTGTGAAGCTGAACCAGCTCGTCGCGACCATCTTCGATGACGAAGAACAGCGAGTCTCCGCGCTCGATGCACCGGGCGAAAGAGATGGCGAGCGGATGGAGGTTGCGTCGAACCCGTCCGACATGCTCGGAAATGTTCTGCATTTCGTCCAGGGTGACCGGCGTAAACGGCAGGACAACAGGCACGTACGGCCTGACTCGGTAGTGCCAAGCCGGGAACTGCTCCCTAAGGTCCTGGACCTGCGCCTCGCTGTCCAGTTTGGGGAAGGCAACGACGCAGTACTGGGCCGCCTTCACGGTCTAATTCTAGCGGTTTCATGTAGTTTGGCAATAGCGGAACCGAAGGCGGAGGGTCTTGGTACTCGAGATCGCATCGGTCCGCCATCGGCTGCCGTCGCCCGTTGCCGCCGGCAGATCGGAATGAGACCGGAAGCGCCTGTGTCTCTCTACGCAGGGTCGGACCTTCTCGGATTGACAGCCAGTACCATTCTCGGATAATGACAACCGGATGAGATCCACATGCCACTTCCTGCTCGCGGCGCTTGCCATTGCCGCGTGCGCGTCGCGCGTCGTTCAGCCGTCGGTTCGGGTCGTGCCGGTCGGAAGGCTCGTGGTCACCGCAGACGGCAGCACCAGGTTTCTGACCATATCGGCCGCGCTCGACTCGGCTCGAGACGGCGACACGGTGTTCATCATGCCCGGCGTATACCGTGAAGCCGTGAGGATTGCGGGACCGCGACGCGTCACGCTGCTGGGAGCTGACCCGGCAACGACCATAGTTGATGCCACTGACCAATACGCGGCAATAGAGCTGCGCACCGACAGCAATCGGGTGTCCAGATTGACGATCCGTGGCGCAGACTCGCACGGGATATGGGTGCGAGACGGGCAGCAGTACGTAGACCATTGCGTCGTTGTCGACAACGGCGACCGGGGCGTCTACCTCAGTTCGTTTGCCGGACATGCCTATGCCGATATCAGGCACTGCACGGTTGCGCAGAACGTCGAGGTAGGTATCCACGCCGCCCGCGACGATTCGAACACGGTCATCACCAACTGCATCATTGCGTTCAACGGACGCGGAGTTGTGACCGACCAACCAGAGGGAAAACTCGTGGTGCGTCGCAGCTGCTTCTTCGGCAACGAGGTCAACTTTGATCGGATCGCCCCTGACAGCGGCCACATCCTCCGGGATCCGCTGTTCAAGAGCCGGGATAGGGGTGACTTCGGCCTCAAAAAGCAGTCCCCCTGTATCGGATCAGGAGACGGAGGAACCAACCTCGGCGCACTATAACTAGCTGATTGTTAGATTCTTAGGCCATAGACCGCCTTTCACCGGCACTGCAAGCCAGACAACCGGCTAAGTCGAAAGGGGGTCTCGACCCATAACCCGTCTTTTTTCAAACACCTAGACTGGTAGTCTGGTCCGGCCGCCTCGGGGCCTGTTTCTACCTGGAATCGTAAGTAATTGACAATCAAGCATTAACAATAACGACCGCTCTGCTTGACAAAACCCCATGGGGGGTCTATCCTGATTCGGCGGGGACAGACGTTGGTCTTACCCAAGAGCCCTGCCTACAGCCAGACGACTGGAACTGGCCGACTGATGGCTCCCGACCGGTTCAACAGCATGGCATTTCCGCGGCATATGCGAGGAACCATCGCCCTCCTTTGGAAGCGCCCCGGCCATTGCGGCCGGGGCGCTGGCATTGTGCCGCCACATCACCGCGGATGCGTGATGATGAACGGTTGTGCCCCGGCTTCGACAGCACTTCCTGCGACTCCGACCGAGCGCATCGCGCCCGCGAGCTTGCCGGGCACCGGCGAAGTTCCAGCCCTAACTCAACATGGGTGTCCTGCTCCGGATCGGACGTGGACGGACAAGCGTCTGAACCGACCGGGCGCGGGGCTTGACCGATGCACCCGACCCCGTATACTCAGTTCATGAAGGGAATCAGACTGGAACCGGCTCGCGGCCTGCTCGACAACTTCAGCCACAAAGAGCTGTCGCGCCTGGTCGGACTCAGCCGGCTCGACATCGCCGTGCCCCGCAGCCGCGCCGCCCTTGCCGACCTGATCACCAAGCACCTGGACCTCGATGAGATACTGGATGGGCTGCGCAACCTGTTTCCCGCCCGGCGCTCCGCACGGAGCCCTGCCCCCCGTGCGGTTCGACTCCATGAGCTTGCGCCACTTCACGGCAGCGCGACTGTTCAGACCTATTCCCGTTCCCGGCCACAGCTCGGCCGAGCCCTCCTGGGCCGCAGCCAGGACTGCATCGCTCTCAGCTTCAACAGCGCCCCGCTTTTTCTCGAAAACCGGTGGCCGATAGTCGTCCGGGAAGACGGCCCGGTGCCGAGCCCGCGACTCTATGCTGCATTCATACGCCCCGGTCGCGTTCACCCGTCGGCCGAGGCAGCTCCACAGGACCAAGCCCTATCTTCTCGACGAAGGCGAGTACCAGCTGCGCAACGGCCGACTCCGTTTTGAACTTGCCCAGGCCGGGCCGATATCGTTCCAGATGACGCTGCTGCGCGAGCGCCCCCCGGCCGGACGGTGCGAATACCTGTTCGAACCCATAGTCTGACCATTTCCGGCTGCCGATTTCAGACCCGCACTTCTGCCTTCTGCATCCTACCTTCTGACTTCGGCCGCTGATGCTGGGCCTTCTCGTCATCGCCGTCGCACCGGCAGTCGCGCTATTCCTCTTCTTCTACCTGCGCGACAAGTACCGAAAAGAACCCATCGGTGTCATGCTGGTGACTTTCGGGCTCGGCGCCGCCTCGCTTCTTCCTGCCGCGGTCACCTCGCTGGCGCTCCAGAAGCTGACCGGCTGGCGCTCCAGCGCGCCCAGCCTGCTGCAGGCCTTTCTCGGCGCGATGATAGTTGTCGGCCTGGTCGAGGAGGGCGCGAAGTTCCTCGTCGTCCGGTTCTACGCCTATCATCGACCGGAGTTCGATGAACCCTACGACGGTGTCATGTACTCGGTGATGGCCGCACTGGGCTTCGCGACCCTGGAGAACATTCTCTACGTCCTATCAGAGGGTGCCGGGACCGGAGTGTTGCGCGCGCTGCTGGCCATGCCCAGCCACGCGTTCGACGGCGTGCTGATGGGATACTTCCTCGGGGAAGCGAAGTTCGCCCGCAACGACCGGATCGGCAACTGGCTGTCTGCGCTTGGCTTCGGCCTGGCAGTCGCGGCCCACGGGCTATACGACTTCATCGTCTTCTCGCTGGACAAGGCACCGCTGATGGCCCTGAGCCTTGTCACTATGGCAGTGCTGTTCTGGGTCATCTTCTTCAAGGCCACGCGAAAGCTGTCGGAAAGGTCGCCCTACAAGCACCCGCAACTGGCCGCGCTTCACCGCAGCTCGAATACGGCCAAAGCCGACGACGCCGAACCTGTCAGCCCGTCTTTGCCGACCGACCGAACTCCTCGATAGCCGCGTCCGAGAGCGGGTGATTGCCCAGACTCAGCAGGATATCCAGCGGCAGCGTCAGATGGTTCGCCCCTGCAATTACTGCCTGCGTGGCCTCCTCGGCCGACTTGATGCTGGCTGCCAGTATCTCGACGACCCTGCCGGATGCCTTCACCACGGACGCCATCTCGGCTACCAGCCTGCATCCGTCGCCGAGCAGCCGCGTCGCCCGGTTCACGTACGGAATCACATAGCGAGCACCCGCATCGCCGGCCAGGAGCGTCTGGTGACCGCTGTAGACGGCGGTCGCGGCGCACGGAATCTCCATTGAGAGTCTCGCCATGAGGGTCATGTTCTCGGTCGTCGCGGGTATCTTGAGAACCACCTTCTCTGGATTGACCAGATAGAACTCGCGTCCCTCGCGCTCGCGATCCGCGGCTGTCCTGGCCGTGACCTGGTAGAAGACCGGCCCGGGCGAGATCGCGCTTATCTGCCGGATGATTTCCTTCGGCTGCCCATTCGCCTTCGCCATAATGGTCGGGTTCGTCGTCACACCGGATAGAAACCCAAGCTCCACAGCCTTCTCCACTTCCTCAATCCTCGCACTATCCAGGAATAGTCCCATTAGGCACTCCTCTCATTCTTGGGCCAGAAGAAGCTCAACTGCGCTCCGCCTCGGCATGGATGGTTCGGCGCCCGTGACCGTGCAGGCAAGCGCGCCGCAGGCGTTGGCGAACCGAACGGCATCGTCCAAGCTCGCGCCTTCGGCGACCCTCACTGCAAGTCCGGCCCGAAACGCGTCGCCCGCGCCGGTCGTATCTACCACATTCACCTTGTGAGCCGGGAATCGGTTCAGGGCGGCCCGGCTCACGGCCAGCGCGCCCATTTCCCCAAGCGAAATCACCACGCCCCGTTGCGTCTCAGGCAGCAGCACCGCTGCCGCTTCCTCCGGCGTCATCCTGCCGGTCAGCATGTGCGCCTCGACCTCGTTGGGGACAAGATAGTCGATGTAGAAATGGTCTAGGGGTCTAGTGGTCCAGTGGTCTAGTGTGCCCGGACTCTGCGCTCCAGCTTCTGTGCTCTGGCTTCTGACTTCGTCTGGTGCTCCGTGCCTGACCGGCGCGGGGTCGAGCATCACCAGGGTCTTGTGCTCGCCTGCGATCTCAGCGGCACGACGCGACGCGGCGAGCGGAACCTCGAACTGCAGCATCAGGATATCAGCGAACGCAATCTGCTCCGCCGCAGCCTGAATATCGTCCAAGGTGACCCGCATGTTGGCCCTCGGCGCGGCGATGATGCTGTTCTGCCCGTTCTCGTCCACAACCGGCGTGGCTATCGCCGTTCCGGCCTCGGCGTCGCGCGTCACACCGCTCAGGTCGATACCTTCCTGCTCCAGCTTGCCGAGGAACATCTCTCCGAACGGATCTCTGCCGACCCGGCCGACGATGCCGACATCAGCGCCGAGACGCCGGGACCCGACTGCCTGATTGAATCCTTTGCCGCCAAGGAACATCCCAAAGTCGTCGGCCAGCATCGTCTCGCCCGGCCCGGGCCGGTGCCTCACCCTGAACATGAGGTCAATCACGAAACTCCCCACGACGCAGACCCTGGGACGCTCGCCTTTCACTGTCACCAAGGATAGCCCGATTCCCCGCGCTGGCAAATGTCGACATGAAGGAAAACCGGCAGGAGCCAGCAGCCCTGCCGGTTTTCCTGTCCTGACGCTACGGCGCGACCGGGCGATGCTGGCCCTGTTGGCTCTGGCGCTGCCCGCGCTCGCGCAGTGGCAGGTTGACCAGCGGCTGACGACCGACACCCACGATTCCTTGCCACGAACAACAACGCCTGGGCCGTGGCGGCGAACGGGAACCCCGTCCACGTCGTCTGGTTCGACAACCGGGATGGCAACTTCGAGATCTACTACAAGCGTTCCACCGACGCCGGCGCAACCTGGAATACAGGCACCGACACACGGCTGTCGGCCATCATCCCGCCGTGTCAACAATCACTTACCGTGCCCCCTCCGAATGCGGAACTAGTGGCCCTTGACACGATTAAATGGGAAGAAGTGTCCCCGTTTTCTTTTTGTGTGCGTCGCCATGCAGCACCTCTACTGCCACTCTGCATGGTGGTCGGGTTCAGGTGTTTGCCGGAGCGACGTGCCTTTCCAGCTACAACTCCCGGGCGAATCGAGGGTTCTCATCCAAGCCCGGCTTGCCCCTTCGCGTTTCTGACCATCTCCCACATGGGAAGGTCAATGATGGGGAGAACAATCCTCTTGATGACGGTGAATCCGAAGTGCTCGTACATACTGACGTTGGCTTCGGTCTCCGTTTCCAGGTAGAGCGAAACGCCGGTCCGTTCACTTCTCTCAATCAGGGCGCGCACCAACCTGCCGGCAAATCCCTGTCCCTGGAAAGCCGGGGCCACGCCGATGATCTGGAGATAGATGTAGGGTATGCCGCTCATGTTCACTCGGCGATCGGTTTGAATGGGCCTGAAAATGGGCTGCATCCTGCCGGCGATTCGGACGCCGGTCTTCATCCCTGACCGCAGCGCCCCGCTGCGCAGAATGCGCCAGAACGTCATGTCGGACAGCGCGCCGGGCATCCAGGCCGCGACGCCCTCCAGAGCCCGCGAAGGAGCATAGACCTCGCCGTACTTGAGGCAGTAGCGGACGGGCGTCTCGAAAGCATACGCCCTCTGCGCCGGCGTGGCGACACCGAAAACCGCGTTCCATACCGGGTCAGGCCGGAAAGCGTCGGCCAGCATCACAGCCGCGCGGTGAGTGTCCTCCTGCTTAACCCGATACAAGCTGTCGGCCATCATCCCGCCGTGTCAATGGTCATTGCTGTCCCCCGAATTCGGAACGCCCTTGACACGATTAAATGTGTCTCTGTTTTCCCCATCGCGCGCGACGGAAAGCTACTTCCTGTTCCGCTTCTTCTCCGAGCCGAAGTACGGCAGCGCCTCAGCCGGACCTATTGCCCGGGGTAATTCGGGGACATAATACTCAATTCACCGCAACCGCTTCGCGTGTGGCTTCGGACCGCGCTTCTGCGGGGCCAGGGCACGGCCGGTGCGGGCTTCCAGCGACTCGACGAAGTCCCGGCTGCCCAAGGGCCGGCCGCTGCGCAGGTGCCGCCTGATTACCTCAAGGTCGGTCGTGTCCAGCCCGGCGCCAAGGTACTCGCGCCAATCCTCAACCCGCTCAAGCATCGGCTTCACCTTCACCAGTCGGTCGTCCCTTCTTGTGACGTGCGCCCGGGCGCTGGACCACCCATACTCCCACGGTTTCTCTGCCAGGCCGGCGCGGACCGGGTTCAGCTCCACGTACCGCACCGCAGCCAGCAGGTAGCGTTCGTCCATCGGACAGGATGCAAACCGACCTTGAAACAGGTAGCCGCGCCAGTTCTCCCGCAGGTTGACTCGCACTGTGTAGCACCGGTGGGCTTCACCGATGGCGCGAGCCAACCCGGTCTCAGTCTCCGGCACAACGACCAGATGCACGTGGTTCGGCATCAGGCAGTAGGCCCACACCTGCACGTGTTCCTGGACGCACCACGCAGCCATCGTCCGCAGATACGCCTGGTAGTCTGCTGAACTGAAGAATACCGGCTGCCTGCGGTTCCCGCGCTGGGTCACATGGTGCGGCACACCCGGCACCACAACTCTCGCGATTCTGGCCATATGCCTCAGTTTACCCTTAAGTCCCCGTTAGTCAAGCTATTTAGTATTATGTCCCCGAAATCTCCCGGGAGGGAGCG
>Ga0233422_10000291_pt1 | contig 25830 bp, 25 predicted proteins | sample Watercolumn_Mata_2_FD_182724 | JGI IMG/M metagenome (GOLD analysis project Ga0233422, IMG submission 182724) | Freshwater microbial communities from Lake Matano, South Sulawesi, Indonesia - Watercolumn_Matano_2014_110_MG | ecosystem: Environmental > Aquatic > Freshwater > Lake | place...
GGAAAATCAAAAACAAGAGTAAACTAAAAAACAAGAGTAAACTCAGAGGTCGCCTGAGTAAAAATATGCGGTCTGTTCTCACTGGTTGGTCTATTGGTAGAATAAACAGCAGGATTCAAATGCTAACTGAGGAGAACGGTGTCTCTCTTCGGAGAGTTCCCGCTTATGGTAATTCTATTACATGTCCATACTGTAGCCACAGTGAGAAGGCGAACCGAGCAAGTCAGGGAGAATTTGTTTGTGTGAAGTGTGGTGTTTCACTCAATGCCGATACTGTCGGTGCGACAAATTCACTGGCTCGGTTCGCTTTGGGTACTTACGGTTCCCAATACAAACAAATGTTCTTGGTGAAACATCCTTATTACCACTCAGGTGATAAGGTAATTTCTTCCAATTTCATTTGAACGGTTTGATTGAACGTGATTTCATAGGGTATTCGTCGGCTATACGCAACGAGAGCATGCTTCTTCACGAACATGGTTACAACAACGCGGTGCTTAAAGTGCTTGACGGTATCAAGGCGGCTAGTGGTTTCGGGGCTATGTCGAAGGAGCAAGGTGTATCCGAGCTTGGTAATGCGGTGTACAACACGTTCTCGTCAACCATGTCGTTCGGTGTTGATAACATGATGGTGGACCACCACGGCACGATGCGTGGTTTACATTTGTTCGATAAGCAGGTTGAGCTGTATGGTTCGGAAGGTGAACTCGGTATACAGGCTTTCGATATATTGAAGCTCGTGTATAAAGATGGTACGGAACGTGTCAATTACGATAACAGTTGTTTCTCGAGCATTAACGATAACTTGCACCTCGTGGTTGATTTCGATAAACCTAGCATCGCGTACAGGTCGCGTGGATGTAATGATATCACCGTGGCTTTGCGTAATGCTGACGATATACTGGCACACGTGAACGAGTTTTACATTAGGTTGACACGCATTAACATGATGGAAGGTGTTGTTATAAAACCCCTGAACGATGAGGTATGCTTGACGAGCAATATAGCCCCTTGTTTGAAATGCAGGAACACGGAATACTTGCGTATCATCTACGGTCACGATTACGATATGGGGGAGAAGTACGATGCCCTCATCAAGAACAAGAGTATATCTAAGAAGGTGCGATTATCTATAAGCGAGTTCAGGTTGGGTCACGACATGTTGAATATACCGTATGGTTCGCTTGATGGTGGTGATGAGTCGCAACTCGTTAAGGTATGCAAGTTGATAGGCGAGGTTGAGTCGGAGAAGGAATTGGACCCAAGATTATAATATTTAAAAAATATTTTTATGGCAACTATAGTAATAAAATCTAATAACCCGGATATATCGTACGTCCTGTGTAAAAATCCTAACGGTATGCCGCTCGTCAAGAGTATCAGAGATGGTATAGGTGTTGGCTGGTACAGCGACGATACGACTTACTGCATCAATTTCAGGGATGGTAAGAGGACCATATCGTTCAAGGAATACGAGGGTCAGCAGCACGAGTACCTCACGTACACGTCGTATAACTCTCCGTTTGCGTACCTGTCATTACTCAACGAGTTCTTGAGGGTTAATTCTACCCATAAGGATGATGTTAGCGGTTACGAGTACGAGATGTATTTCTCGTGTGTCAGTATAAAGGGTAAGATGTGGTTGGGCATGTTGATATCCTTTATCAAGGATGCTACCGTTGAGCTAGGTGAGGTATCAGTTGGTAATTATTCTGTGCGTGTTAAATCGACGCTTGGGTTCAATGTCCTGTTGAGCATATCCCAGTTCATTATATTCATGGTTTCGGTCAGGAACGGTGATGACATGTACATAGATGTCAATTTGAAGCGCAAGTACATCAATTTGATGAGGAAGTTGCGTGTCCCGTATTCCGTCAGGAACATATTCAAGTCCAACCTCCTTGTTGAAGGTAGTGGTCAGCTCATAAAGGAATTGCAGGAAGATTGCGATGATGTGCTATTGTTGCAGCCGGGTAATTCTAATAGCAGCAGGATGTCGTTCGTGATGGGCAACAGGTGGTTGTGTGAACGTGATGTTGTCGATATAGGTTGTGGTGAGGGTAAGTACAGTTTTAAAATAGCCGGTAGGACAGAACGTACGGTACACGCTGTTGATATAGACGAGGATGCCATCGCTTATGTATCCACTAAAGCCAAGAACGCGAAATACGGTAATGTGGTCACGTATGATTCTGTTGAGTCGTGTGTCGATAACATGTCAACGGAGTTCGACGTGCTTGTTGTCGAGGTTATAGAACACATGGAGTACGATGACGCGGTGGATATGGTAAGAAGATTGACGACTAACAATCTTGTAAATAAAATAATATTAACTACACCGAACAGGATGTTCAATGTTTATTACGGTATGGGTGATGGTGAGATGCGGCATGGTGATCACAAGTTCGAGTTGTCACCCGGCGAGTTTGATGATTTCATTAAATCTGTACGTGGTGATATGAATTTTAGCCACCACGGCGTAGGTGATAAAGTGAATGAAGAATACACGACTCTCGGTTGTATATTGTACCGGTGATTTGTTTTTTTGGTATATTTGGTTCACTTATAAAAAAATAATTAAATGATGGACGGGTTAAATGTATATGAGGATGATTTATACAGTGTCGATGTAATTGATTGTTGTGATGACGATGAATACACTCGTATCGGTTGTAAATCAACAGAAAGGGAGTGTAAGAAAATAAAAGTACATTTCGCTACTAGTATAAAGCACATAATAAACAAAACAAGGTTGAAGCAAAGGAGCGATTACGTTCTGAGTGTCGATCTTATTATGAGGAACAAGATGGAAAAGATGCCATCTGTTCTTAACTCCATGCAGCTGCTGTTGTTGAATTACGAGGTGAACAAGTTGATAAACAAGGTCATATCAAGTAACACCACCAACTATACCGACATAATGCATATAAACTCGAACATGTCTGTTACCAGCGTTTTGAACACGGCATCCTTGCTGCGTAGTACTTACAAGAATGTCAACTTCACGTTTACCGTTTACCATGATCTGGAAGAAGAGGATATGGCGGAGTCTATTTGCTCTCACGATAGCGTGTTTAGTAAAGTGACTGTTTTATGATAAAAACAAAAGCCTGTTTGATTTAAACAGGCTTTTGTTTTATTTTATATCGTTGATGTCGAACGGTCCTTCCAGCCCGAACATCCGGTAGTTGTTGCCGAATATCTCGTGCATGAACAACTCGTGACGCTTCGCCTTTAGCTTGTGCTTGGCTATCGGGTCGTTGTTCTTGTCGAATTTTATGACTTTTGAAACGTTGTCGAACACCTTGCTGAAATCCTCGAATGATGTCAGAGCGTTTCTCGTCTTGAGGTCATATGTCGACATCTCGTACACCATCTTCACGTAGTCTTCTTGCTCCTCGTTGACTGCTTGTACTTTGTTAAGGAACTCGAACTGGTCTTTGTTCGTAACGTCTATGGAGTTGTCCTTGATGTAGTCCTGTATGCTCTGCATTGCGTCAGCCTGTGTTATGTCATCCTTGAACGGGAACGGCACATCACCGGCGTTATCCACGCGAAGCACGTACATGTTGTCAAGCACGTCAATTACTGCTGTATTCTTGAAATCTGACATATAGCGTGGTGTATGTTTTTAGATAATGTCCGATAGGTCGTATGCACCGTTGCGGAGTTCTTCCCAGTTGTCTGAAACGAATTTAGCGGTGAGGGAATATATACCGTCCTTGCTGCCGTAATCGAGATCCATAGAGTTCAATGGATCCATCATGAAAGCGGTCTTGAAGTTGAACGAGCGGTATATTTCCTGTGCCTTGTTCGAGATCGCGACGTATATGGACCCGGCGTAATCGCGTTTAAGGCCCTGCGACCCCCTGTTAGGGTTGTAGTGTATGTTAGCCCACTGGCGCAACGTGTTGTACGTGTACATCGAGTTAGAATCGTCCAAGTTCACCTCGAATTCTATCGTGAATTCGGCGTGTGTTTTCTCTGGTGCTGCGTTAGCGTACACGCGTTCCGCGAACTTGTACTTCTGTGTCACTATACCAGTAGGTGTTATCTCTGGTAAACCTTTAACCGTTTTAACTTGTTCTAGTAACAGGTCAACGCCACCGATTACAGCGGGTGGTGTGAATATAACCTCGTACTGGTTCAAGTACAATGGTTCCCAGTTGTTCACGGCTGCCGCAGAGTTAGAGAAGTGGGGCAATCCGCTAGTTAATCTTGCCATGTTCAATCTTTTTTTTTATTTATTCGAGGTTGTGTGTTAACATGTTGTGTTATAACACTACCTTCAACTTTATACTAGGTAAGAACACCTTCAGGAATCCCATTTCCTCTTTTGGGCGTAACTCGACGTTGTTCACGATTATCTTACCCTTCTTGGCTTCCGTGTGTGATATCAATGTCTCCTCGATGAACTTGGGGTCTATGTTGAACACCACATCTTCACCGGTGAACTTTATGGTCTTGTGGAGTATAAGGTTGTTTATTATCACGGATACCTCTGATGTTTCCGAAAACTTGTTTATGTTCTTGAACAAAGATATTTCCCTTCCCTTGTAGATGTCATCCGATTCGATGTTATCTGGTTTCGTTCTCCTCACGCTCACCTTTTGTTCTGGAACATCCTGTATGTCATCTAGCTCTATGCCGGCTTTCTTGATGAACACGTTGAAATTGCCGTTGAACACGTCGTTGCTAGATGCTTCCACTTTCTTGACCATGGTTTCGGTAACGTCGCTGCGTACCTCCGACGGGTCTATCATCCCTTTCTTGACGACGAACGCGTTCTTGGATGGTCTGTAAACGGTGAAGCCCGTGTACTCGTTGTTGTTTATGTTGGACACGAGGAAGTAATCGCCGTCCAACATCTTGTACACGCGGTTCTTTTCTATTTTAGATGGTTTCTCACCTTCTTCCTGTATGTCGTTATCTACACCCGCACCTTCCTGTATCAGCTTGTTCATCTTATCCCGTGCTTCGCCGAGAGCATCGTCGACTGTCTTGACTATATCGTCGCCGTCGTGATCGCATAGTATATCTATCTGTTTGAAATTCAAAGCAGGGAATACATTGAATCCACTCAACGATGCTTTCTGGTTGTGCTTAACGTAATAAAGCCTACCACCCGACAAAGTGAAGTTGAAGTTCACGTTGACCTGCGTGTTCAACGTGACCAGGTTGTGTGCCGAATTATACCTCGAAATCTCCTCTATCTCGCGTGTTTCCATATGCTATTGTTTTGGTGGTGTCTTTTTCTTGCGACCGCCTTTGGGTACCATCTTGTTCCCTTCGTGCGAGCCTGTCCTGAACTGCGACATCACGTGGCTTTGTAATTTAGACAAGAACCCGCTGACTATCGCGTTGAATATAGGGCAAGAACTCCCCATGAACGATACGAGACCGATGTAATAGCCCCTTTCGTCTTCGTCCATTGATTTTATCGAGCTTGCTATGGAACCTAGGTCACCGACGTCAAGGTCATCGCCTTTTGATTTACCGACGAGTTCCTTCAAACCACCCTTACCGTTATCCCTTTCGATACGTATGGCTGCCTTCGTAGCGCTATCGTAGCTGTTGCCCTTGCGTTCTGTTATGCTCGGTACAGGTACTTCGGGGTCGGGTATGCCGTTCAGTTTAAGCATGTCGTTGAAATCCATGTCGCTTGGTTCCCTGTCCAACAGCGAGTGGTCGTAATCGGCTATATCGTTATCGATGTTTGCTATATCAAGGTCTGACAACCTGCTTAGAACCGATGCGATAACCTTCACGAAATCCTCCATGTTGAGGTACCCGATAGCCTTCTTTATTTTGGTCCGTGTTTCAGATTGTCCGCCACCGATTGTTTCGGCTGGTATCTGTATATCCGGTCTGCTTGGCTGGATGAATGACGTGACGTTATCCTCGGTGAGTACATCGACACTATCATCGAAGAACTCTATCCTGTGTGCTAGTTGTAATTCTGGCACGACATCCTTGTCGTTTGCAGTTTCCTTTCCTTGTTTCTTTGACGGTGATACGGCCTTGAATGGCTTCGCTTCTACCGTCTGTTTCTTTTCTGGTTTTGGTTTAACCTCCTTCTTGGGGTTGAACGTGCGTTTCGCTTGTCTCCTGTATTCATTGCCGAGCTTGTTGACGAGGTACTTCTGCATCCAGCATGACGTGCTGAGGAAGTTCATCATGCCGACGTAATCACGCTTGTTGTATCCTTCCATGTCGGCTATTATCTCGCCAACACGCTTCCAGTCAGTTTTGGTTATGTCGGTTGAATCTCCCGATTTACCGATTAGTTTTTTAAGCGAATCCTTGCCGGTGGAGTTTGCTATCTTGGTGTCATTGTATCCCTTGTTGAACTTGTTGCCTGACCACTCGTTTATGCTGTGTAACACACTCTCGTTAACAGTGCCTTCCTTCACCATCTCGTGTTGTGCTATCGCATCTATAACGTAGCCGTAATCGAGAGTGTTCTGTATGCACTGGCACAACGTCTCGTCGCTTGCTTTATCGATGACCATATTAAAGATTAATGCTGGGTCTTCGTGTTCCAGCATTAATCTAAGAATATCTAACCTACATAGCCCTGATTCGTCGATTGTGTTATTGAATTCAGCAATGTACATAGTGTTGTTGTTTTTGAATCGTTTCTATATTGACTGCCCGATGTAGGTTGTTTTGTTTCTATTTCGGTTAGGGTGTGTTACTTGCCTTGCATCTCTACCTTACCAACAGGTCTGTCGGTCCCCTTGGCATCATTAGCCTTTGGTGAATCTTCAGTTTTTGGTGTAGATAGTTCAGCGTTAGCCGAGATAAACTCCTTGAATGTCTTTGCTTTGCTAGTGAATGTCTTGATTTCCATACTAACACTTATATTTTTTTTTAAAAAGAAAGCAGGAGTTTACCCCCCTGCTTTCTTGTTAGAGATTCATGTTACTAAACAGATGCAACAACGTTTTGCAAGCCACTCACATTAAGTGTGATGTACTGTGTCTCTGGGTGCCATCCTGCGTCAACTACTTTGTAGCGTGACTTGATGAACATTTTTGGAGAACCAGTTGACTCGCTGATAGTCTGGATGGTTTCTGCCATGATGTAAGGCATGAACTTGATACCGGGTTCTTCGTCTTTACCACGACGGCCTATAACTATCTTGCTGTCACCCCACTTAGCGTTAGGATCAACGTACACTTTCATACCGTACACTTCGCAAGATGGGAACAATTGTCCACCAGTTGCGGGTGCTTTGATGTTGAAAGGTGAGATAGAATAGTTTGATATGTCAGCCAAAGCAGCAGCTACGCGACCGTTTGTAACAACATATTCACCTGACCCCCAACGTGACCTGTGGTAAATCAAGTTGGACATCTCTGCAAGCTTGGTACCGAGTCTGCGTTGTAGTGTAGACACATTATCGAAAGTTCCACCTGCAACTGCACCAAGATTTATTGATGCGACGTTAGCACCTTCAACGCGGTTGATGTTAGCGGTGTGTACTGATCCGAGTTCGGTAATACGTGCGGTGATTTTCTTAGACATTGTTTGTGCAAGCTCGTTGATACCGAGGTTTTCCAACATCTTGATAGCATCGAAGTTCATTACTCTGTTGAAGTCTTGAATCTGCTCAACAGTTGCCGATAGACCAACCTGGTCGGTTTCTGCCTCAACGAACTTGGTGAACATCTTGATACCCATCTGACGGTATTGTGCTTTCTCACCTTCAGCTCTGTTCATTGACAAAGGTAGGTTGATAGCATCAGTTGTAGGATCAGGGTCTGGTGTGTAGTTTCCTACCCATGGGTGTGTTTCGTTGCTAGTGGTGAAGCCAGAGATGTGGTTCTCCAATGCAGATGTCAATTGTGCTTTGTGGATATCTGCATCGACAGTTATTGCATATCCTGCAACAGGCACGCCTGCAACATTTATGGGTGTATCAGTTACGGCTTGGATTGAATATCCATCTCCCAACGCAGCATTAATAGTGGTTGCTGAAATATCATTAACACGGAATATAGCGTTACCATCTATACGTGACCATCCAACGAAACGTAAATCCAATTGTTCAACTGGAGTAGTAGCAGTATTGTACACTATAAAGCGTTGGTTCTTGCTGATTGCGCCAGTAGAAATAGCTGTACCGAAAGTAACACCTGTTGCAGTTGCAATAATGGTATTAGCGTTGATGCCGTTGATTGTGATGGTGAACGGAGCGAAATCAGTATCAACATTACCTCCTTGGTACACATAGTCAAGGTAAGGGATGAATCCAACTGGTGAATCCATATTGATTGTTGATACTAGGTCGAATGCTATTGTTTTAGCAGCTGCCTGGATAGAGATAGGTAACAACGATGGGAACCTGTCGCCTGAACCCGAATTAGCAACGGTTGTTTTAACAACACCGTTGTAAGGAGTTTGAAATGGTGTTGGTGCTATTGGTGCACCCATAGCAGAGATTGAACCAGGTTGTTGGAAGAACATACCGGGTGTTGTAGTCGCCTCTGTAAGGTATGTGTTGTCGAACATAGCTTGGTTATGAGCCATCTCGGCTAGGAATTTGTACTTGTCAGCACTGGTGTTGCTTTCGGTAATACCGTACTCTGATAGGAATCCAGCCCAATCCGAGAGCATCTGCCTATCTTCACTTTTTTGAAAAATTTTCATACCTGCCATTTTGTAAGAAATGTTTTTTTAAATTTGCATTTTAATGTATCGCAGCGTGGCGTGTCAACGACTTGATGTAGTCAAGTGAGTAACCGCGCTTGTAATCGACGAATTGGCTCTGGGTTATTATTCCTTCTGTACTTTGGCATTGTTTACCCTCGGTTATTATCGTTTGTCCTTGTTCTAGTTTTTCTGCGTGTTCGTTTAGAGTCGCTAGGTCTAAGTTGAGCGAGTTCCAAAAAGTCCTTACTTGTGGGGCTGTGTTCAACTTGTAGAACCCTTTGGCTGCTTTCTTACCTATCTCCGCTTTCTGTGCTTCGCTGAGAACACTGTAAGCTTTCTTGTACATGTCTGGCATGAACTTGATGTAGTTAGGTAATTCCTTGTGTTTGCTTTCCATTATACCTTGGATGGTGTTGATCACATCACCCTCGCTGAAGTAAACACCAGCGTTCAATGTGTGTACAATTTCCTTCTTCAACTCGTTGTCCAGCCCGTAGAACAAGTTCTTGTTGTTCTCGCTTAGTAGTTGTAGGAATGGGTATTTAGATTCCAACACGGTTGTGTTAGCACGCTCGTTTACTTTTGTCAGAACCTTGTCCAAGTCTGCCATCAACGTGTCTACGCCTTCTGTGATGCTTGATATGTTAGAAGATAGGTTCCTATCTTCAACGCCGCTTACTTTACCTGTCTTGAAGTCCTCGGTGTTTATCACGTTTGCCAACATGTTGGTGTGCCCGATGTGCTCGTTGATTATCTCCGCGTTGAAGTCGATAGCCTTGATGGCTTGCTCGGTTCTCTCTGAAATCACGTTCGAGTGTTGTATGCTCTCGTTTAGTGTCTTGCCCAGCAGCTTGGTGTATTTGATAACGCTCTCGGTAACTATACCGTTCTCGTTTATTACCCTAGCTAGGTCGTCAGAGTGGCGGATCGACTCGTTGATTGCCTTTGATTGCACGTTAACGAAGTTCACCAGCTCGTTTGTTGTTTGCCCTAGGGTCTCGGCGTACCCGATTAATCTGTTGTGTTGCTCTGTCATGATAGACGAGTGGTTCATCACTGTTTGCAGTTGTTTTGCCAACACGTTGATGTACTCGATGAGCGATGCTATCGTGGCTGCTTGGTCACCTGCTGGCTGTGCTGCTGAAACCTGTTGCGTTGGTATCAATGGTGATGTTGGTTGTGCGAGCTGGTTACCCAGACCACCGCTTACTGGTTGTACCAGACCACCGCTTACTGGTTGTGCCATGGCACCGTCTGCTGTTACACCAGGTACGCCTGCTGCTTGCGCTGCTACACCAGAAGGTTGTGTTGCACCAAGTGTCGATACCGCTGGTTGTGCTTGTACTTGTGGTTGAACCTCAATCTGAACTTGAACCTGAGCTTGTGCCTGTGGTTGAACTTGTGCTTGTGCTTGTACCTGTGGTTGAACCTGAGCTTGCTCCTGTGGTTGAACCTGTGCTTGTACCTGCGCGGCTTGAGCTTGTACATGCTGTGCTTTCTTCTCGAGAACCGCTTTTGTCTCGTGCTGGATACCCTCGAGAATACCCCTCAGTTCGCCGAATTGCTTCTGCATCATCTTGCTGTACTCATCGAATTCCACTTTAGAAATCGAACTCATCCCGTCATCATTATTTTTATTAGGTGTGTGCTTGTTGAGCACTTTCTCGAACGATGCTAGATCGCTCTCATTTACTTTATATATCTTAGCTTCTCCACCGAAAAAATTAAATTCGTCAACAAGCATCATCGTGTTGGTGATGTTGTTCACTCTTATGTTATCTAGCGATTCGGTTAACATCGAGAAATTCTCCTGCATCTTCTCCGGGATGTTGTTCTGCAACACGGCTTGCGAGAAACCTGGTTCGGCAACGAGGTCGAACGTGAATATCTTGAACAGCGTGACGCGACCTTGACCGTCGACCTTGCCAGCGCTCCTCGATGATGTTGATAACTGGACACCCGAATCTATTAGCGTCCTCGCTATGTTTCCGTAAGGGGTGTTGAGTACCTCTATCTTTATCTTCACCGTGTCGTCGGTCTCGTCGTACCATATGTCGGTGATTATGTGCGAGACGTTCTTTAACGACGTGTCGTACCCCTGCGGGTGGTCGAGTTCGCCCATCAGTTGCCTTCTGTCTATCCTTTTCTTAAGTTCAGGTATGTGCTTGATGTAATCCTCGCGCATGTACTCCCTGCCGTTGTTGTTGGTTATGCCGAATTTTGCAACAATGGCTATGAACTCGTACTTGGTGTTGTTCTGCGGTGCTTGTATCAATGGCGAGTTGATGCTCTCTACAATGAACACGTAATCACCACCTACCGTACCGTTTATGACCTTGGGTGAACCCATTATCGTCAGAAATTATTTACATTTATTTATTTAAAGTGTCGTGTTGTTTTTTTAAAAAAAAATGCTTTTTGTTTTAATTTTTTTTGTATATTTGCAGTGCATATTGGATTGCATGAAGCATGGTGGGAGTCCTGTACTTTCATATATCCTCTGTGTACAGATCCTTGATGACAATGTTGTTTCTTAACACGAGTTAGGGTCTAGCGTGGCTTGGTGTTGCAGACACTAGCGTTTTCTACATAGATATCCGTCCTGTCTATATGCGTTATATCCTCGTTCTTCTTGAAATAAGCCCACGTGAAATCAGGTCTCATCTTCGCCGAGAAGTATGACCCGTGGATGTCGTCGTCAATGGTTATCTCGGCGTAAAGCAACTTCTATATGAAGCCGCTGCTCTTCGACTTGTATAAATCGTGTAAACTCTTTATCCCGCTCATAAGTGTTATTTATTCTTTCGTATGTAACGCTTTACGATGTTATCCCCGTATTATTTTAAGAGAAATATTAACATCGTTGTATTGCATTTCAAAAAAAAGGTTATATATTTGCGGTGTTATTGAAAGTATAATTGTAAAATAACCGTTAAAAAAATTTAAAATTATGGGCGTGTTTGGTGATTGTAGTGAAGTAATCGTAATGGCTGCGCGTAGAGTTGTTAGTAATGTATTTAAATCACATTTTAAATCTAAAACTGTCAAAGTTGGCGATCTCGTGTTGAGCTGGGATAAAAAGACTCTTATTGGTGTAAGTAATAAAAATATAGAAACAGTTACCATCCCTAGTTATGTAACTAGGATAGGTGATGATGTTTTCGATTATTGTGTTTGTTTAAAATCAATAACTATACCGTATTCTGTTACCAGTATAGGTAAATGTGCTTTCTATAATTGTTATAGTTTAACATCTATTGTTATTCCTGATTCGGTAAAGAGTATAGGTGATTTTGCTTTCTATAATTGTTATAGTTTAACATCTATTGTTATTCCTGATTCGGTAAAGAGTATAGGTGGTTTTGCTTTTTATGGATGTAAAGGTTTAACATCTATAACTATTCCAGATTCTGTAACTAATATAGGCGGTTGTTCTATTGTTTGTGGTAAAGTTTTTCATGGATGTAAAGGTTTAACATCAATCACTATACGTGGTATCAAGTACAAAACTGTTATGGGTGATGACGGTGATTTATGCGTTTATGACAAGTCATACAAACATGCTGTTGACCATGAAGTATTTTCTAAAATAAAAGTATATACTGGTGTAAGGTGGTTTTATGGTGTTGAAGATGGTAAAATAAAGCTATCCGATGAACTTGTAATGGTATGTGATGAATTTAGGTCGTTGTGTGCACATGCTGATACGCTTGAACAAGCGATAGAAGATTTGATAAGGAAATACGATACACTTAAACAAGATGTATCAAATCTTGAAGTATTAACATTAGATACAATCATAACAGAGCAAATGTATATGGATTATACGGGTGCTTGTTCTGGTGGTGTTGATAGTTTCAAGAGGTTATACAAGGAAAGGTACAAAGATGATATCAAACATAAATTAACTCTAAGAGAACTCCTACCTCTTTTGAAATCAATAAGAAACTACAACATGCCGAGGTTGTTGTGCTGTATGGATGATGAAGCCGTGAAATTCTGGAATGAATTGGCATAATTAATTTCATTGGTGTAACCAAATAATGAACGAGCCAACAATACATAAGTGCATGGTTTGGTATGCGCAAGGTGTTGAAGCTTTCTAACGACATGAATAAGAACATAGAATTGTGGTGCTTGTACAAATAGTAAAAATGCGGTAACATGGAAGAATTTTTCATTAAAATATTCAGTGGTTTATCATCTAGTAAACCAAACTCGTGTGGTGATGTATTGTACACCAACAGTGATGGTAGTCTAGTGTACGTTTACAACATGTACGAAGATGACATCACGTACTCGTACATAGGCGTGTATTCCTTGTTCGAGAAGGAGTTCGGTATACCCTACAACGATATACGTGATTTCATATCCTCGATGGAGGAGAAGTACTTGAACGTTGATAAGTTTAACTTTAACGAGTAAAAAAAAATACAGTTTGGATGAATCATTACGAGGTTCTCGGTGTTAGCGATTATGCGGTGGTTGAAGATGTCAAGAAGGCGTACAAGACGCTCGCTAAGAAATACCACCCCGATGCTAACATTGATGTCGACGCTTCAACAAAAGCGGCGAATGATGTTAAGATGAAGGAAATAAACGATGCGTACTCGGTGCTTAGTGACGAGGGTAAGAAGAAGCAGTACGACCATAATCTGAGGCATGGTTTCCAGAACCCGAACAATTTCAACCCGTTCGATGGTACTGGGTTCAACTTCGGCGGGTTTAACTTCACGTTCGGCAACATGCGGAACCAGACTGCCGTCATCGAGTACAGGTTCCACATACAGGAGTTGAGGGATCTCGATGTGAGGAAGGAGTTCTACGTGTCTGATGTGACTAACAACAAGCGTATATCCGACACGATAGACATAAAGATGACGTATGATAATATAATAACGAAGGACATACGCATACACCAGGCAAACCACAGGATGTACGTAATGTCGCAGAGCCATATCCCCGGCAAGGGTCATAGCTACAACGGCACTCGTGGTATGCTTGAACTGGTGTTGTTGTTCGAGTTGCCTAGTAATGTTATCATGGACGAACGTGCCAACATCATCCACTCTGAATCCGTGAGCCTGCACGATGTTGTATGTGGTGATGGTATCGAGTTGAAGACTTGTTTCGGCAACACGTACAAGGTTAAGGTGAACAAGATGTCTTCGTTGAGCGATGTCAAGTGCGTGCTTAAAGATAAGGGTCTTGGTTTTAACGGAACGTCTAGGCGCGATTACGTGTTCGATTTGAAAGTTAACGCCCCGGATATATCCAAGTTGAACGAGAGCGAGAAAGCCGAGTTGTCTAATTTGTTGTTGAAATGTAAATGATGTTTATGGGAAATTCGAGATGCAAGGTGTATGCGCATGGTGAAGATGTGTCTGGTGATGTGCTGGTGTCAACCGGCTTGTTCGATGCTAACGGTGTAGAGATATTCGATGGTGATATCATACGGTGTGATGGTGTTGGTGACTTAGATGTGATCATGGATACCGATATCGGGTCGTGGGTGATAGGTGGTCGGTTGTTGTTCAATGAATTATCTAGGTATAATTGTGTCGTCATAAGTAATTCTTTCGAAAATAGTAGTGGTTGTCGCGAGCGTGCTTGCGCGAGCGGCCACATAAATACACACACTTTACGTGCGGCTATCGACAAGTGGGGAGTCGACGCGCAGGTGGAGATGGTTGAGGAGGAATGCATCGAGTTGGCCCTCGCCATACACAAGTTGAGGCGCAAGAGGGGTGATTTCGTTGAGAAGACGAACGCCGTTATAGACGAGATAGCCGATGCCATCATAATGTTGGAGCAAGCCAAGTTGATATTCGATATTGACGCTATAAACGCTAGGATTTGTTTCAAGATGGACCGGTTGAAATCGAGGATAGAAGAAGGTGTTGCTTAATATAACAAACTGTATTTTTTTATAATTTATGAAAATTCTTATTATAGGACACGCGAGGCACGGCAAGGATACGGTCGCGGGTATCATCGGTGGTTTAACTGGCATGAGGTTCGAGAGTTCGTCAATGGCGGCTTGCCGGATATTCATATTCGACATGTTGAAGCACAAGTACGCGTACAGGAACGTCGCGGAATGCTTCGAGGACAGGTTCAACCACAGGTCTGAATGGTACGAGCTTATATGCTGGTACAACAGGAATGACAAGGCAAGGTTGGCAAAGAACATACTTGCTGAAAACGATATCTACGTCGGTATGCGCGACAGGGAAGAGATACGCGAGTGTATCAAGCAGGGCGTGTTCGATGTCGTGGTTGGTGTTTTCGACCCGAGGGAGGAACTGGAACAAAGCGACTCTTTCAACATAGACGTGTGGGAAGAAAGTGATATAGTCATAATGAATAATTCAACGCTCGATGACCTCGAGAAGCGCGTTAAGCTTCTGGTCTGTGGCATGGTGTGATATAAATAACAAAAACATCACGGCTGTATGTATTTAGGTGAGTTCAAGAAACACGTCCCGAGTTTAAAATCATATCTTAGCGAGAGCTTGTTCCGCGATAACTGGAGGAATTACGCCAACGATACGTATCTGACAACAGATTCACCATCCAAGGAAACGCTGTCGGTCATGGAGGTTATGGTGAAGATATTCGGTGTAGGTGGTGCGGATGAACTCATATTCACGACCAACGACATCTCTTTCGGTGAGGATTACCTTCAGATAACCGACAAGGTCAAGATGTTGCAACCTAAGATTGTCAAGACAGTCAACCTACCCGGTCGTTACATCCTGTACATAACGCTTTACGATCTGGAAGGTGTTACAGTGTCTTGTGTTGATATGGTGTCAGATGAAAGCACAAACGGTTTCGTGTTCATAAAGGATGTCGATTTCGACAAGATAAGCGGTGAGGAAGATGACGAGGACATAGATGTTGACGATGATGGAGCAACCGAGGGAGCAGATGGAGGTGGTACGGGAGAAGATACTAAGGCTCAGGATGATTTCTCTGATTTGTAAATTTATTAAACCCAACTAGTTATAATAAGATTAGTTGGGTTGATGATTTTTACACTAAAAATATCTCGAGTTGTTGTTTTTTTGTGTAAATTTGTAAAGTTGATAATTCTAATATTAATTTAATCATATATGAAAACGACATTAAATGGACTCTATTCGCAGAGTATTGAAAAGCAGCAAGCATTGCCACAGGTAACGGGTGTTAATTACTACGTTGTTGTTGACGTTAGTGGTAGCATGTCCGGCGAGTTGCATAAAATCCGCGCGCAGTTAAAGAACAAGGTGTCTTCGTTGCTCCGTGATGATGATACACTAACAATAGTGTGGTTCTCTTCAGATTCACAATGTGGTGTGTTGAAGGAGAACGTGAAGGTTACAAACCTGGTACAGCTTAATGATTTACACGCTGCGATCGACAGGTTCTTGAAGCCAATGAGTTGCACCGCGTTCAGGAAACCTCTTGAACTTGTCAAGAGCATCATAGACAATTACGGTTCTAGTAATCCCAACGTGCTTATATTCCTAACGGACGGGTACAACAACGATTGTAGCTGGAAGGACGTGATGCAAAACCTGTCCGTGTTGAACGGTAGCCTTGCATCTTCGATGTTCGTCGAGTATGGTTATTACGCTGATTCGTCTAGGCTGTCTGAAATGGCATCGCTTGTTGGTGGCGAGAAGGTCACTTCATCGTCGTTCGATGATTACGATAGTGCCTTTACTAGGAAATTATCAACGCCGCTGTTGTCAACGAAGAAAATCAAGGTTGCCTTGGATAAAACACCGTCACGTGATTTCGTTTATAGCATCGACAACGGCGAGGTTATACTGTACAGCATCGTTGACGGGCATGTGCTGGTTGGGCAGGATATTGATAAGGTTTATTACACTATTGATGGTTCTGGTAATACAAATGCACCACAGGCTATGTACGCGCTGGCTTTCCTGTTGTCAGACAAGATGCGCGTCGAGGATACCGAGGACGTGTTGTCCAGTATAGGTGATGTCAGGATGATCAACATGTACGCCAACGCGTTCGGCAAGCAAAAGTTGTTCGAGTTCAAGTCAGAGCTGAAGAAGTGTATTTACGATGATTCGTATCGTTTCAATGAAGGTATGAACACGAGTCACATGATAGATGACGAGAAGTACTGTGTTGTTGAACTCATAGAGGATTTACAGGATCACGGTGCATTGTTCCACCCGTTGAGTGAGCATTTCGAGTACAACAGGATTTCAGCCGCCATGGAGGACAAGGACGAGTTCACGGATGAACAGAAGCAGCTCGTGGAGAATGCAAGTTCGGTTAATGAGCTTGAGGCTATATTGGAGAAAATCAAGAAGGAGAACTTCAAGTTGAAGTTCGTACCTAACAATAAGAACAAGGGGTACACGTTCGACGACCTTGTTTACCATGAGGATAGGGCTAATATATCGGTTCGTGTCAGGATTGATGGTCACGTCATGCTTCCAAATAACGAGTATGGTATAGATATCGTCAACACGTTCGTGTACCGCACGTACAACATCATCAAGGATGGTATCGTTAACATAACCAAGATACCTGTATCTTTTGTCGGTAACATCGGTTTCAATTTATCATCGAGGTTGTTTTCGAACGGTGTTATGGTTTTTGTCCCAGACCCCAATTCAAATATAATGGTTATTGATTTCAGCAGTTTGCCGACTATAAACCGTTCGATGTACAAGAATATGTCCGCTGTTAAACTTGCTAAATTATCGTTCGATTTGTGCAGGATGCAGGCGATGAACAAGGTGTTCAAGGCATCTAAGGATAGTAAGAGCGTATCGATGGTGGAGAAATACGGGGAGGAAGCCACTAACTGGTTGAACGGTCTAGGGTTCACCGATTTCTCTGGTTTCTCGCCTAAGTTGAAGAAAGCTGAACCTAAAGATTCATACGTTGCCATCGAGTTGCTCGTTAAGATTAAAGGGTTGTCAAGCCTTCCGAAGGTCGATGATGTTGTGAAGAAAGTTGCCACCGGTAAACCGCTCACCATATCAGAATCGTTGATTAACGAGGCTATATTTGATTATAACACGATGATCCGACTGACAGAATCGCTCAAAAAGTCTAACCCTGGGGTTTGTGATGATTTTATAGCAGCGAAGGTCAAGGAGGTTAACGACAATAAGAAGAATCTCATGAGGGAGATATCCAAGCAGAAGTTCTCTATGATACTGTCTAGGAAATGGTTCCACGAGTTTAAGTCTATGGACGAGAATACCATTGATATCGTTGTTGATGGTAAGACGGTTGCTGTTACATTTGAATATGCGGAAACTACTATCGAAATTTAATATGAATTACGAGATTATTAAAGACGAGAAACTCCTTCTGGAGTTCATAGACTGGTTGCCTGAATTGGAGGAAGGAGAGTGTTATTACTGTGGTTTGTTCGCTAGGTCGAAGTATTGCAAGGATGTGTTGCATATCAATTCAGACAAGCAACAGCTCAAAAGGTTCACGACAACCAAGGAGTTCTTGTTCGAGAAGATTCAGCAACTTGAATGTGAAGTTGGTACATATTACCAGAAACACGTTAAAATACCACAGGAAGCACTCGCGTTGTATATCAACATTAACCCCAGAAGTTATGAAAAGGCTGCCAAGATGTGCTTGGTTAAACTTGCCGAATTAATCACGAGACCTTACGGTGGGTATAACCCACACCAGGAGATGTTGAGCTGTATCCACAAATCAATTAGCAGGAAGGTTTTCTTCGATGTTGATTTCGATGGTGTTGATTTCGATACCGTGAGTGGTAAGGTTGAGGATGTGCTTAACAAGGATTGTGTCAGCTACTTGAAAACACGTGGTGGATTCCACGTGCTTGTCGATATCGGCAAAATACAGGATGAGTACAAGAAAACATGGTACAAGGGTATAACTTCGATAGAAGGTGTGGATTGTAAAGGTGATAACATGATTCCTGTACCAGGTACGTACCAAGGTGGGTTCATTCCACATTTCATCCGTTAGTGTTTCTTGTATTATGTTATTGATGTTAAACGTGTTGAGTTATAGGTTTAAATAAAAATACTTTCAAAATAAAATTATGGAAATGGTAAAAGGTATTGACTTTAAATTAAGTGAAGATGGTAAAACATTGTTGCGTGTTGATAAAGATGTTGTCGAGTTTGTAATCCCAGATTCAGTAACGAGTATAGGGAATTATGCTTTTATGGATTGTGCTAGTTTAAAATCAATAACTATCCCTAGTTCTGTAACGAGTATAGGGTATAATGCTTTTAGTGATTGTTCTAGTTTAAAATCAATAACTATCCCTAGTTCTGTAACATACATAGATAATTGCATGTTTTATGGTTGTTCTAGTTTAACATCTATTAATATCCCTAGTTCTGTTACCGAAATAGGTGTTAGGTCTTTCGAGAGTTGTACATCTTTAAAATCAATTACCATACCTGATTATGTAACTAGGATAAATTATAGTGCTTTTAGTAAATGTGCTAATTTAGCCTGTATTATTCATAAAAAAAGAAGAAAAGCCATGGTATTCCGAGGATAACATATTATCTTTGAGTTGAATAAACACAAAAAACACCATGAGCTTTTCAGAGAACAAGATTACAACAAAAACAGACGCAACGCCACATCCCCAGCCTCAATTGTTCGAGCTACCACCCATCGGCAAAAGACGGTTAGAGATATCATTTACAGGAGAGTACTTATCTTCTAACGGGGGATTGCTGCTACTTAAAGAGGCTGAGAAGAGGGTTGGTATCGCCAAAGCACTGAGCGACTGTATTTTGGACGGCAGGCACCCCGGCTACATAAGCCACACCCACTACGATATGACCTTCCAGCGCGTCATGCAGATAGCCGCAGGGTACGAGGATGCCAATGATTGCAACATCTTGAGGAACGACACGGTTCTCAAGATGTGCATCGACCGCGCCCCCGTGTCCGGGGCCCCGCTGGCCTCCCAGCCGACTATGTCTCGATTCGAGAACACGCCCACCAACAGGGAACTATACCGCATGGCGGAGGCCTTCCTCGACAACTTCATGGCCTCCTACCAGGCCGAGCCCGCCGTCATCATCCTCGACGCCGACGACACGAACGCCGACGTCCACGGCGGCCAGCAACTGAGCCTGTTCAACGACTATTACGGCGAGCACTGCTTCATGCCCCTGCACATCTACGAGGGCTTCTCGCGGAAGCTGGTGACGACCATCCTCAAGCCCGGGCGGCGGAACAAATCGGCCGACGTCTTCGCCATCATCCACCGCATCATCGTCAGGCTACGCAAGCGCTGGAAGAAGACGGTGATCATCGTCCGCGGCGACGGCCACTTCTGTAGCAAGGAGCTGATGGACTGGTCGGTGGGGCAGCCGAACACGGGCTTCCTGACCGGGCTGACAGGCAACGCCGTCCTCAACAGGGAGGTGGCCGGGATGATCAAGAGCATGGAGGACAGGTTCGCCCACGACAAGACGCCAGCCAAGCGTTACCACTCGTTCAGCTACAAGGCCGAGAGCTGGAAGATCCAGCAGCGGGTGATAGCCAAGGTGGAGGTGAGCGAGAAGGGAACCAACGTTCGCTTCGTGGTTACCAACCTGGAGTACCGCACCCGGGCCCTGTACGAGGAGGTGTACTGCGCCCGTGGAACCATGGAACTGTGCATCAAGGACCACAAGACCTACCTGCGGTCTGACCGCATGTCTTGCAGCGATTTCCGGGCCAACCAGTTCAGGCTATTCCTGCACTCGGCGGCCTACGTCCTGATGCACAGCCTCCAGCATTGTATGCAGGAAACCAGCAACATACCATCGCTGGTGATGAAGACCTTCAGGGAACGATACCTGAAGATTGCCACCGTGGTGCGGGAACTGAAGACCAAGGTAGTGGTCGAGTTCCCGCGTGCTTGCGTCGAGTATATCGATATCGGTAAATACCTCGCATCTCTTGGTTATTGACGAACTGCCTCTTTCAATTGATTTGTTTTCAACTATTTGTATGGTTTCCCTGGAACACCAAGAGCTTGCTGTATCCTCATTGTTAATCATTGGCGATGTTTCGACACGGTATGACTTTTTAACGAACCGGGCGTTGCGGTATTGGTAGATATTTGAACGGTGTTACAAACGGATACTAAAAATCGAGTTTTACATACCCCCCTGAGAATCGCTCACACGCACAGGAGCGGCTGTAATGGTCGGTATAAGCCACGGAAATGGACTTTGTGAATAATACAGGTTAGAATCAATAATTATTCCTAATTCAGTAACTTATATAGGTAATTTTGCTTTCTATAAATGTGTTGCTTTAAAATCAATAACGATATCTGATTTATCATGTGTTATGGATTATAATGCTTTATATTGTTGTACTGGTTTAAAATCAATAATTATATGCGGTGTTAAATATAAGACTGTAATGGGGGATGACGGTAAGTTATGTGTGTACGATAAATCATACAACCATACTATAAGTCACGATGTTATTTCTAATATTAAAGTTTACACAGAGGTTAAATGGTTTCGTGGTATTGTAGGTACTGTCGAGTTATCTGATGAACTCGTGATGGTATGTGATAAATCACGATCGTTGTATGCTCACGCCAGTACGCTTGAACAAGCGATTGCAGATTTGATAATGAAATACGACATGCTTAAACAAGATGTGTCGAATCTTAAAATACTGACGCTTGATTCCATCATAACCGAGCAGCTATACAGGGATTACACCGGTGCTTGCTCTGGTGGTGTTGATAATTTCAAGGAGTTATACAAGGAGAAATATAAAGAGGATATAAAAAGTGAACTGACTTTAAAAGAACTTCTACCATTGTTGAAGAGTATAATGAGTTACAATACACCAAGATTACTTTGTGCAATGGATGACGAATCTGTTAAGTTCTGGAACGATTTATAAAAAGTCTCGCAATGAGTATACATTCATAGCTTTGCTGTGGTGGGCTTTCACTGAGAGACCATAACTGTCTTGGATAACGCCATTGATTTTGTTTGTTCGACCATGCCCGCCATTACACCAGGTGTCGGGTATATTTTAGCATCTATTGCCGATGCCATTGTCGATAACAACAGAAACAGCGGTTCGCCTAGCACCGCCGAGTAATTTGGTGTTACTCCTAGTTTCGTTACCTTACCCTTGCTCCACACCTCGTTTGAACTATCGACTATGCTCGTGGTTGCCGTCGTGTTGACCTGGCTATCGGCATTCACTGTTATGGTACCGCCAGATAGTTCTATCAATGATTTGGTGTCCTTGTGTTCTATCGTTATGATACTGTCGTTGCCTATGTTGATGTATGATTCTTGTAGTTCTATACGCAATCCGGTGGATGCGACGTAGTATACCTTCAAGTTCTTGTCACCGTCGAACAGCAGCACGTGCGTGTTGTCGTAATCTTTTTTCAAGAACTCCTTCACGTCGTCGGCTAGTTCTTGCAAGTACGCGTATTCCGGGTGATATATATCGCCGTCTTGAAATGTTACCTTGACTATAGACCCCTTCTTCGGTATCGACACAGCACCACACTGGCCACCTTTCCCGAATATTGGCGTGTACTCGGGGTATGCCCACGGCAACTCGCTCGTCGGTACGATATCGCCGTGCAGGAACGACACGCGTATCCTGCACCTGCCTATCTTCAAGTCGTCGTTTATGTCCTCTACTATACCTAGGTATGTCCCGTTTAATTTCATTCTATTGATGTTGGTTTAACTTCTTTATTATATATTCCTTGCCCTATTTTCAGCACTACGATTTATATTCTTGTACCTGTTGACCGAATTGCGTATATCTGATAATGCACCTGGTGGTGGTTTGCGCCAAGCGTTGCGTATCGCATCTTTGGCTACACCACGTAGTGAATGGTCTTGTTCTATGTCGTTCTTCTTGGATTCTGGTCTAGTCCACACGCCTTTTGTACCGCCTGTTAGCGAAGGTATCGGCGTTAGCTGTAAATTGAATTCGTGTTTCTCTACGAACCAGTTAGGTTTAACCGACATCTTGTTCTTAGACATCTCGGGGCTGTGGACTTGTAGTTTTTCGAATGGCAAGCTCTCGCTGAAATCGAACTCGCACATCTTGCACGAGAACTTCATGTACGTCTTGTAATCGTTGAAGAACGTGTACTGTTTAACAGATTCCTTCTGTTCTTTTGTCGATTGGTATAAACCGTTGTTCGTGTCTTCAAGCACTGGTTTGGTTATCTGTATGTTCCTGAACTCGGCCACATAAACATCCATGTCGAACCACCTGAGGTTCTCCGGTAATATCTCTCGCATGTACTTGTGGTCGTACACTGTTTTCCTGTATAAATCGGCTAGGTATGTTACCGACATGTCGAGCGATTCTAGCGTTTCTATATCTATCTTCTTCTCCGCACCCTTCATTGGCAGGTTCATCTGCGTGCTTGCCGTCCATAAAGCGTTCAACCCCGATACCGATTGGAAGAACCACGGGTTGTTCTCCGTTATGTTGTTAAGGTGGTCAATGAACAACATAAGGTTGTTCGCCTGGTACTTGTACCCGCGGTTTATAAGGTACTGGTACGCGCCGTTCGTTGTTGTTAAATCGAAAAGCGGTGATGTCGGCAATCCGGTCTCGGGGTCTTCAATGCCAGAGTCAATAGCCATGTTGGGGAAATCAATGGAGAATGTGAGGAACGTCGGTTCGTTCCTAGATGGGTTATCAATCGGTCCACGCTTGAACTTGTCTATGTTGTCTGTGAAGTAATACATCAAGTTTATTTATTCGATGTTATGTGTGGGCTAGTTGTCGAACTCTATGTTATCACCCCACGAAGCCCTGCACAGCTCGAGTACCGTGTTGAACGGGTAATTGCCACCATCCTTGTCGAAGATGAACTTGACCGCATCCACTACGTAGTAACCGGTCTTGTCCTTGTCCATCTTGACGACCTGCTTGCCGCTATCTTCCTCTATGTCCTTGTTCTTGTCGTCTGGCACGTATATCTCCTCGCGTATCTCCTGGTCTAGCCCTTCCTTGACTATCACGAGCGGTATCCTCATGCCCCTGATGATGTTCATGTTCGCTCCTTCTAAAGTGACTAGCATCTTGTTCTTCTTGAAATCGAGCATGTTCTTGTTGTTGGAGTGCTTCGCGTATATGTAGTTGTCGTGCACGTTGGTGTTGAGGATACCTTCCCACGAGTTGCACACGTTCTTGCCTATATCCTCCGCCGTTATGGTGCTCCCGAACTGTTCTATGAAGAAATCTAGGAACTTCTCGTTGTTCTTGTCCGATATGTTTATGTCGTAGTAGTAGAGTATCCTCCTGTTCGGCTCGCTCGTCAGTATCTTGCCTTGCTTGCTTATTGGTATTATAGACGTTATGTAAGACGATGACCCGCGGAAGTGCGAGTAGTTTGTCAGGAAGTTATCCTGTGGTTCATCGTCGTCGTTCTTGGATGTGCCGTTGGAACCTGGCGTGTAGTGTTCTTTGTTCCTCAACACGGAGCTGAACATCATGTCGAAGTCTTCTTCCTGCGATAGCATGTCGTTGATGTTCACCAGTGTCAGGTTGTACGCTCTGTCCACGAACGAAGTGTAGAAGCTGTCGCCATCCTTGTACGTGCGGTTTGTGATGTCGTCGATTAGTTCCGAATACGGTATTGATGGTTGTAGCCATGTCATGGAGTCGCTCGTGCTTACCTCGTTGCTCGCGAAGCCGATGCCTATATCGCCGGCTATCTTCATGAGCGAATCCATGGCTGAACCCTTGTAGTAGTTGACATCCGAGTTGTACATCTTCGGCACGTTGAGGTTGCCTGAAACGACGTACTGGTGCCCCCTGCCTTCTGCCGACTGGGGGTTTTTAGATGATTTGTCCTCTATCGGCAATATGCTGCCTATAAGGAAGTCGCACCTCAATGCCTTTACACGCTTGTGTGGTGCCTTTATATACACTTGCATCACCGATTTGTTCGTCGGGAAGAACTTGTTCGTGAACACACCTGACGGGTCGTTTATGACCACACGTGCGAACGGCAGCATGTCCTTCTCGGACACCTCGAAGTACGATATGTCCTTGCTGTCGAAAGTGTACCCGTTTATGTTCACGTGCGGTGCCATGTCACCGACGACCTCGCTCACGGTCGTAGTGGTGTCCTTGTCTGTACCTTGTTCTGGCTTCTCGGTGTTCTTTATCCACGCGTCGTTTATCTTCAACGCGTGGTCTTTCAATTTCAGTATCTTGTTGCTTAATGCCATGTTTCAGGTTATCCGAATATTTTCTTGTTGAGCAACTTCTGCTTCAACCTGGCTCTCGTCAAGTTCTCGGGGCATTCAGGGCTGACGTTTGTCGCGCTTGCACCTAGCAATATCTTGTCGCCGTCGAACACTATGTTCTCCTCGTTCGGCGCGTTGATGTTCGGTGGCAGAAGGTTATCCCTGCCGGCTTTCTTCCTGAGTATGTCGAGGCGTTTCTCGTCTTTCTTGGTCTTCGGCTTTATGGCGACCGCCTTCTTGTTCTCGGTGTCTTTCGTTTCCTTCCTCGGTGTCTTGAAACAAGCGGACATGTCATCTTCCTCGGGTATGTACAGCACTTGCCCGGTGTGTATTGATAGCGGGTTGGATATTCCGTTGAACTTGAGTATGTAGTCGAACCTGTTTGGGTTGCCGTAAACTATCTCCGATATGAGGTCGGGGCGCATGGCTAGTTCTGACGTTACCATCACGTAAGTCTTCGTCCTCACGTCGCTCTTGTACTCCACCGATGATTGGGTCAGGTCGATTATGACCGTACCGTCCTTCTTCACGAACTCCTGCTTGCGTTCAAGCGTTTCTATCTGTATCATCTCTAAACCGTTATTCTATCTCGAATGCGAACCCCATCATTGATACGCCACCGACCTTTATGTCCATGATGCCTATGTCGTGGAAACCTTCTTGCAATAGCTTTGTATCAATGTCTATATCGTATTCCCTCGCGAGCAGGCTGTACGTGTTCAGCTGGTTGTACGTGTTTGATTTCCACGAGTCTTCCGAACCTGAGAACTTGAACAACATGTCGTGCATGCCAGCACCGAACTGAGACGCGCCTAGAACCTCACCCGGTGATGTGCCTATGGTCATCTTTATCTGCGAGTTAAGAGCCTCTAGCTTGTTCGATGTTTCTGTCGTGCCGTGCGTGTAGTTTGGGTCTTCC